>Ga0172370_10005928_pt1 | contig 15566 bp, 17 predicted proteins | sample LakKiv5m_FD_114538 | JGI IMG/M metagenome (GOLD analysis project Ga0172370, IMG submission 114538) | Freshwater microbial communities from Kabuno Bay, South-Kivu, Congo - kab_022012_11.5m | ecosystem: Environmental > Aquatic > Freshwater > Lake | place: Democratic Republic of the Congo...
CTGATTATTCAAAAACCTGCCCCGCATGTAAAATACAGGGACCTTAAATTCCGCTCCGGCGCCGCTTTTCTGCATCAAAGTCAATAATAACTTATAGTTCTCCATTTCTCCTACATCAAGGTAAACAAAAACAACCCGGCCTTCAAACTCCTTCTGGATAACCGGCATTACCTGCGATTTCAGTTTTGCGCACTCATGACAGCTAAGAGAATGAAAGATAAGCAGTTCCGGGACGTCCTGTTTTTCAACAGCCATAGCCGCTGCAGGCACAAGAAACATCATAAAAAGGAAACAAATTATATACCTCTGTATTATTTTGCGCATACTTATTTTATTTCTTGAATATGATAAATTTTCCCGGGCCCAATAAGATAAGCGTCAGGCAAATTGCCGCGATTATGAAATTATACTCAAAACCTCCGTCAGACAAAAAGAAACCTTTGGCTAAGTGCACTTTGATTGCGGCAGTGAGGATAAAAATTAAAAGCAAGGCGGATGCCAGCCTTGTTTGCACGCCGATAACCACAAGCAGCCCGCCGATAAAAACCGTATACGAAGCGACATACGACCAGAAGATTGCTGGGACAAACCCTAAACCGGAAAGCATCTGGGAAAAGCCCTTTACCCCCGGACCGCCGAATAAACCAAAAGCCATTTGTAAACCATGCGCCATAAACATGATACCTAAAGCCAATCGCAAAACCAGGATACCCCAATTTAACATCTTAGCCCTCCTTTGTTAAATTACCTGTTAATCCGATTTTATTCCTTAGCCCGCTCAAACGGTAAACACACATCGTAAAATGTAATAACGTAGGAAGAAACCCTTTTAAATTAAAACCAAAGACTACCCCGCATGATTTATTATTCGCCATTGGGATAATATAGCCAAGGTCCCGGGGAATAAACTTTTTAAGCGGAAGATTTTTTATGCGCCTTATTATATTAACGGCCGCATGGTCTCCTTCCGCGATAGCGAACTGGACAGCCATCCTCAAAGAATTATTTTTTTCAGTAAAAAAGGCCGCGTCCCCGGCGCAAAAACAATCTTGCCTGAATTTCAGGTATCCGTCGACAACTATCCTGCCCTGCGGGTTCTTCTCAACCGCCAGCTTTTGCATGAAATCCGCGGTCCTTACCCCGGGCACCCAAAAAAGCATGGTTTTCTCGAATATCCGGTTTCCCGAAACTACCAGCCGGTTTTTCTGGATACTCTCAATAACCGAATCCACCAATATCTCTATCCCCATGCCTTTTAAATTAGCCCGGGCATAAGATTTCATCCAATCCGGTAAAGGGCCGAGTATCTCCGGAGCGCGCTCGACAATAACTATTTTCGCGGCAATACCATTCTTCCGGCAATATATCCGGAGATTGCTTGCCGTCTCTATTCCCGTATATCCGCCTCCGCAGATAACAAAATTCTCAAATTTATCCCCCCGGAGCGCATGCAATATTCTTTTGATGTCATTAACGCTGTTTAAAGCATAGGCATAGTCTTGCGCATCCCGGTTACCAAAGAAATTAGTCTGGCTTCCGCTGGCGATAATCAAAAAATCATAAGCATGGCTGGAATTAGAGGTAATAACCTGCTTAGATTCAAAATCAACCGCGGTAACTTCTTCTTTAATAAAATTGAGGTTTTTTCTGCCTAATAAATCTGTAATCTTGCGGGCAAGAAAATCCGGGTTGAGCCTTCTTCCAAGCGTATCGGGCAGCAAAGGCAGGAAATCGGAAGAATCTTTTTTGTCAAAGACCGTAATCTGCAGGTCCAGGTTAGACCCGGACAGCCTTTTCGCGGCGCTTAATCCCGCGAACCCCGCCCCGATAATAATGATTTTATGCATATCAAAAGGGTAAACTGATTGCTTAATTATTCTTTATATGTTAACATAATTTTATGTTTATGAAAATGAAAATCCGTATTGAAAAAGAGCTGGACGCCTATGCCCGGACCATAGACAAATTATACACACTTAAGAAACTGTCTCCGGTTCTGTCTAAAAACATCAAAGAATTTATCTGCCGGCCGGGGAAAAGAGTAAGGCCGGTATTATTCTGCATCGGTTATCTCGGTTTCTCCAAGAAAACCCCTCCCGGGCTTTATCGCAGCGCCCTCTCATTGGAACTACTGCATGATTTCATGCTGGTCCATGACGATATCATTGATAAATCCGATACGCGCCGCGGCGCACCCTCCATGCACGCTTTACTTAACCGGCATCTTTACCCCGACAAGAAAATAAGGTTCAACGGAGAAGCCCTGGCTATAGTTATAGGCGATGTAATGTACGCCATGGGACTGGACGCGTTCTTATCGGTTAAAGAAGACCTGCGGCGCAAAGAGGATGCCTTAAGAAAGCTTATCTCCGCGGCCTTGTATACAGGCAGCGGCGAGTTTATAGAGCTGCTGCTGGGGATTAAACCTATAGAAAAAGTTACTCAAGAGGACATTTATAAGGTCTACGATTATAAAACCGCAAACTATACCTTCGCCTCCCCGTTAACTATGGGCTCCACTCTTGCCGGAGCAAAAGCCAGCCAAACAAAAAAACTGTTCTCTTACGGGCTGCTTCTGGGAAGGGCTTTCCAGATCAGGGATGATATTATCGGGACATTCGGCGAAGAAAAGATTACCGGAAAATCAAACCTTACCGATATCAAAGAAGCGAAAAGAACCCTGCTTATCTGGTACGCCTTTAATCAGGCCGGCAAAAAAGACAGCTTGGCAATAAAAAGGGTTATGGGGGCTGAATCTTTCGGCAATACCGAACTGCTGAAAATGCGCACGATTATAGTTCAATCAGGAGCGCTGGCGTACGCGGAAAATCAGATTAACTTTCTTTTTTCTAAGGCGAGAAAGAAACTCAACGCCCTGGAGATGAACCCCCGCTATAAACAGGCGCTGGATACTTTCTCACAGAAAATCCTTAAGGCCTAACCGCTTTTTGGTTACGGAAAATAACTATGAAAATAAATTTAGCTACCTCCGCGGGATTCTGTTTTGGGGTAAGGAGGGCGATTAATATCGCGATGGAGACCGCCAAGGTCAATAAGCCTGTATTTATGCTCGGCGATATTGTGCATAATGAAGAGGTGGTCAGGCAAATTCAAAAAACCGGAATTAAAAAAATTTGCCGCCTTTCTGCCGCAAAAAAAGGAAAAATTTTGTTGATCCGCGCTCACGGATGCTCAAGAGGCACGCTGCAAAAAGCCAAAAAACTGGGGTATTCGATTATTGACGCAACCTGTCCGATGGTAAAAGAGATACACGCCATCGCCAAGAAATTGGAAAATAACGGTTTCAAGGTAATCGTGATCGGGGATAAATCTCACGATGAAGTTAAAGGGATTACAGGCCAGCTTAAAACTAAAGCGATTGTTATTGATAAACTGGATAATATCCCTTTAAAGAGGATAAAATCTATTAAGAAAGCCGGCGTAGTTGTGCAATCAACGCAAAACCTGGATAAGACACTGGAAATATTTGATATTTTAGGCAAGAATATCCAAAAAGTAGAATTTCATAACACTATCTGCAAACCAACGCGGACAAAACAGGCTGAAATCAAGATTATGCCGTTAGAAAATGATGTAATGATTATTATCGGCTCTAAAACAAGCGCCAATACCAAAAGGATTTATGAGATATCAAAGTCCTTAAATAATAAAAGCTACCAGGTAAACTCCAGCAACGAAATTAAAAAAAGCTGGTTAAGCGGGGCTAAAAGCGTGGGGATAACCGCAGGCGCCTCCACTCCTGAATCAACCATCCGGGAAGTTGTCCGGAAAATCAAGGCTTCCTCTGCCGTTTAATCAAAGCCGCAACTATTATGCTTCTATTCCTTATCAGAAAACAATAGTTTTATTCTCATGCCTGATGATACGGTAATCAACATAGCTCAAGATTGAATTAGCTAATGCCTTTTTCTCCAGGTTCCTTCCTTTTCTTACAAGATCCTGCCGGCTGTCCTTATGAGAAACATCTTCTACCTCCTGGGAGATAATCGGGCCTTCATCAAGTTTATCATTTACAAAATGCGCGGTTGCTCCGATGACCTTAACCCCCTCCTTAAGCGCGCGGCCGTAAGGGTCAGCGCCTTTAAACGCGGGCAGGAAACCGTGGTGGATATTGATTACGTCTTTATTATATTTTTTCAGGAAATCAGATGAAAGCACCAGCATGTAACGGGCCAATACCAGAAAATCCGTGGAGCCGGCCGCGTAAGACAACAACTCCGTTTCCCTGCGGTTTTCTTTACTGGCGGGGACATAATAGAATGGAATGTTGTGCTGCATCAGGAGCTTGCGGTGTTTCTCGCTGTTGCTCAAAACAAAGGGTATCTTCACATTAAGCTCCCCCGAGATCCAAAGATACAACAAATCAATCAGGCAATGGTCAGCCTCAGATACAAATATCCCCATGCGTAAAATTTCCGACTTGTCGATAATCTTCCATTGCGCGGAAAATTCTTTTCCTATGGCCAAAAACTCATCGGCTAAAGTATCCCTGTCATATTTGGCTTTGTCTAAGATGAACTCGACACGCATAAAGAAATATCCGCCTTGCGGGTCCGTACTATACTGATCGGCAGTAACAATATTTCCTCCGTGACCGAAGATAAAATCAGAGATCCTGGCGACGATACCTTTCTGGTCCAGGCATTGGAATAATAGGATGAATTTACGCATATCTCCTCCGTAATTAAGTTTGGCCGTCTGATTAACTACGCGTTAATTCAATAATCTTTTTCTCTATCAACACCCTGTGCTTTTGCTCTTCGGTGATCAAAAACGAAAGCAGCTCTGAAAGGTTTGGATGCCGCGATAACATTTCCTGGTATGTCTCTATGGCATCCACTTCCTTTGATAGGGCTATTTTTAAAACCTCGACATCAATCATGGCGTGCCTCCTTCTAAAATAAGGTATAGATGAAAGGCGCTATCGTACTGCTCTGCGTAAAGAATATGAGGGCGCCCAACAATAAAAGTATTATCACTACCGGCCCTAGCCACCATTTCTTCCTTGCCCTTAAGAAATCATAGAGCTCTTTTAAAATGCCTGATTTGCTCACCGGCCTAAAATCTCCTTTCATAATCTGAAATTCCGCTGCCTGTTTTTTCTTTTTTCTTCCAGTATGAATCTGCCTTGCCTTTTCTTTCAAGCAAATCAATCCTGAATAGCCGCATCAACAAGCCCAGCGGCGTAAAAACCAGGTAGAAAAGGAGGACCAGGATAACCCTGGTGTTAATCCACCCCAGGATAAAAGCAAAACGCATCCAGGCAATATATAACGGCTTCAACAAAACAGGCAAAATTAATCCCATAAAAATAAACACGCAGGAAACTGCCAGGCTGTTCACAGCGGCATTATATTTATGCCGGAAGAAAGATAAACTTGAAATAACTAAGAAAACTGAAGCCATAGTTATCCCAAACTTCCTTAATGTCCTTTTATCAAGATTCAGTTTTTCCATTTTAATCCAGTTCAAGGCCCTTTTTCCAGCCTGTATTTTCTTTGACAGGCGGCTGTTCCTCTTTATTTAACAAGAAACTTCCCAGCATCAGGTAATCAATTCCCGTGCGCATAAAACATCTATAAGCATCATCGGGGCTTAAAACCAAAGGCTCCCCTCTTACATTAAAAGACGTATTAATAATAACCGGGCAGCCGGTTTTTCTGGAAAATTCCCGGATCAGGTCATAATAAAGCGGGTTTTCCTCTTTTTTTACTGTCTGCACCCGGGCGGAATAATCCACATGGGTTACTGCCGGGATTAAAGAACGCGTTATTTTTAACTTATCAAGCCCTTCGGCCTCCGGGCTGGCTTTGAGCCTTTTCTCGGGCCTTACCCCTGCCGTCAAAAGCATATACGGGCTTTCTTTGTTTAACTCAAACCATTCCGGGGCATTATCATTTAATACCGCGGGGGCGAAGGGACGGAAGGATTCGCGGTATTTTATCTTAAGGTTCATTTTAGACTGCATATCCGGATTACGCGCGTCGCCAATAATGCTCCTGGAGCCTAAAGCGCGCGGCCCAAACTCCATCCTGCCCTGGAACCAGCCGATAACTTTGCCGGAAATAATCAAATCCGAAACTCTATTTACTATACCATCATAATTTAACCGCTGGTAAGGAATATTTTCCTTTTTCAGGAAATCTTCGATATCTCCATCGCTATAAGATGGGCCTAATAACGAGTTTTTTTGCGAATCCTTTACTCCCGCGGCAAAACGCTGCCTGCCTAAATATTTATACCAACCCAAAAGCGCCGCCCCCAAGGCGCCTCCGGCGTCCCCGCTTGCCGGTTGTATCCAGATGTCCTTAAACGGGCTTTCGCGCAGTATCCTGCCGTTCCCTACGCAATTTAATGCCACTCCTCCGGCAAGGCAAAGTTTATCCTGGCCGGTAACCTTATGCACATGTAAAACCATTTTAAGCATAATCTCTTCTGTAGCAGCCTGGATAGAAGAAGCAATATCCATATATCTTTTGGTTATCCCGGCTTCGGGCCTTCTCGGCGGCCCGCCAAAAAGACGGTTAAAACGCGGATTTATCATGCGCATGCTGTTACAAAACCCAAAATATTCCATGTTTATCCTGAAAGAACCGTCATCCCTTAAGTCAATCAACTCTTTAAGAATCAGGTCTTTATATATAGGGTTGCCATAAGGAGCCAGCCCCATAAGTTTATATTCTCCGGAATTGACCCTAAAACCGGTATAATAGGTAAAGGCGGAATACAACAAACCCAGGGAATTAGGAAACCGGAGATATTGCTGGATATCTAAATCATTATCTTTACCGATTCCGAAACTGGCTGTCTCCCACTCCCCGGCTCCATCTATTGTCAAAAACGCGGCCTCCTTAAAAGGCGAGGGATAAAAAGCGCTTGCGGCATGCGACTCATGATGCTGGGCGAAAAGAATCTTTCCGTTAAAACCCATGTCTCTCCTGATTAATTCGCTGACCCAGAGTTTTTGTTTAAGCCAGGCGGGGATTGCCTCTATAAATTGGGTTATACCCCGGGGGGCATAGCTAAGCGCGGTCTCCAGAATACGCTCAAACTTGATAAAAGGCTTATCGTAAAATACAACCAGATCCAAATCACCGGCGCCAATACCCCCCTCCTTAAGACAGTAATTGATGGCATTGGCGGGAAAGGCGGGGTCGTGCTTCTTGCGGCTGAAGCGTTCCTCCTGCGCGGCAGAAATAATCTCTCCGTCGACCACTAAAGAAGCCGCGCTGTCATGGTAAAAGCATGAAATCCCTAATATGTTAACGCGAAGATTTGCAGACATAGGTTTATAAATTGAATTATAACACAAAGACAGGCTAAAAAAATCAGTTTCTTCCCATACATAATCCATAACTCATAATTACTAATGATATGATTTATGTGGTATAATTGAACACATGAAACCCCTTCAATCCAAAAGAAATATAATCTTACCCTATCTTATAAGCTGCGGGCTGATCTTTCTTACTACCCTCTTTGGAGAACTGGTTAAAAATAAAATCGGCCCGGTCAACATCGTTATGTTTTATCTCCTGGCTGTCGTCTTTGTAGCTATCCGCTGGGGCAGAGGCCCCGCCATCATAACTTCGATTATAAGTGTCCTGGTTTTTGACTTTTTCCTTGTCCCGCCCTATCTTACCCTTAGCGTTGCCCATATTGAATATATCTTTACCTTCGCCGCATTTTTGACTGTTGGCATTATTGTCAGCACCTTTGCCTCTAAAGTAAGAGAGCAGATTATGCAGCATCAAACGGAAAAGCTTCATTCGGCGCTGCTAAATTCTATTTCCCATGACTTAAAAACCCCGCTTGTTTCAATAACCGGAGCTTTAACTGCGCTTTTAGATAAAAAATCGAATTTAGACGCCCGGCATATCAGAGAACTTTTGGAAACAGCCAGAGGAGAAGCAGGCCGTCTTAACCGGATTGTGAACAATCTTTTAGACATTACAAAGACGGAATCCGGAGTATTACGGATCTCAAAAAAACCTTGCGATTTAAGAGACCTCATAGGCGCATGCCTGGAGCAATTAAAGGAAAAAATAGGTTGCAGGGAAATAAAAATAGAGATCCCTAAAGATTTCCCTGAAATATGCGTAGATTTTCCGTTTATGCTCAAGGCATTCTTTAATATCGTAGATAACGCCTTGAAATATTCTCCGGATGGCACGCCGGTTGAAATACGCGCCGACTTCTTTCAACATAAGGCGCAAGTCAGGATACGGGATTATGGGGCGGGAATACCCAAAGAAGACCTTAAGCGCATTTTTGAGAAATTTTATAGAGTAGAACGGTCCCAAAATGTGCCGGGCACCGGGCTGGGCCTGTGTATTTCAAAAAACATTATCGAAGCCCATAGTGGAAAAATTAGCGTTGAGAGCGCTCCCGCTAAAGGATCCACTTTTATTGTGGAACTGCCGTTAGAATGAATAATACCGCGTCTGAACAGGCTAATTTAAGGATCCTTGTTGTTGATGATGAAAAGGCTATCCGCGGTTTTCTTAAAACATCGCTTTCTTCATATGGTTATAGCGTCTTCGAAGCTGATACAGGGAGAAAAGCATTGGAAGAATTTGTTAATACCCGCCCTGACGCGGTCATTCTTGACCTCGGGCTTACCGATATTGACGGCAGGGAGGTTATAGGCAGGATCCGTAAACGAACAAAGACGCCGATTATCATCTTGTCTGTGCGAGACGACCCATCCGAGAAAATCGCCGCCCTCGACGCGGGGGCAGATGACTATCTTACCAAGCCGTTCTCTACGGAAGAATTACTGGCGCGCCTGCGCGCGGTAATGAGGCGCCTTTTGCCTCTGGACAAGGAAGAAACCCTTAAAACGGCCAAACTTTGCATGGATATCACAAAACGCCGCGTAAGAGCCGACAATAATGAGATTGACCTGTCTCCGATAGAATATGATTTACTCAAGTTTTTCCTTTTAAATACCGGTAAAGTCCTTACCCACCGGCAGATACTCCGGCAGATATGGGACAAAACCGAAGATTTTGAAGGCATCCTTCATTTACTACGGGTCACAATCAGCAACCTGCGGAACAAAATCGAACCCAATCCGGACCGGCCTACCTACATATTAACTGAACCAGGCGTAGGATACCGCCTGCTCTCGGAAGACTAAAACCCTTAGCGCGTTAGTTTTGACCTTTTTTTGACTTGCCTCTCTATCCCCTCAAGAGTAATTTAGATATCCTATGAAGAGAATGGGATACTTTTATAATATCGCCTCCGGTATTTTCTGGGAAACAGCCTATGCGTTAGTAATTATAGGCGGCGGGCTGTTGCTTGCCTTCCTTATTAAGTATATAAAATGATACTGAAACCGCAATTAAGCGACGTTAAGAATATCGGCTACTATTTAGGCAGGATTACCCTTGGCCTTGGCCTGACCATGTTTGTGCCGTTTGTCATAGGGTTGTTTTTGTTTAAAGAACCTGACCCGGCATTTGATTTCCTGATTAGCGCAAATATCACGGTACTTCTGGGCTTAGTATTAAGCCGCCTATGTAAAACAAACAGGGACTTGCATACCGCCCAGGCCATGGTTATCGTAGCTCTTTCCTGGCTTATTGCTATGGCATTAGGAGCTATACCTTTATTCTTAAGCGGCCACTATAATTCATTTCTTGATACATGCTTTGAAACCATGTCGGGCTTTACCACAACCGGCTTAACTCTGGTACAAGACTTAGACCATCTATCCCTAACCCATAATTTATGGCGCCACCTCGGGCCCTTTATCGGGGGCCAGGGCATAGCTATCATAGCGATCTCATTCCTGGTCGGAGGGGCAAACGGGACATTGAAAATTTATCTTGGAGAAGCACGGGATGAAAAATTAGTACCCAATGTAATCCACACAGCCAGGTTTATCTGGATTATCAGTATCGCCTACTTGATCGCCGGAACAATTATTCTGGGGATCGTGGGAGTATTTATCGGCTTAAAACCCGGTAACGCTTTTTTCCACGGCGCCTGTATTTTTATGGCAGGCTTTGATACGGCGGGTTTTGCGCCTCAAACCCAAAACATTCTCTATTATCACAGCCTGGCTTTTGAAATAGCAACTATTGTATTTATGATCATGGGTTCGCTTAATTTCAACCTGCACTACCGGCTATTGAGCGGAGACCATAAAGAGATCTGGAAGAGTATCGAAACGAGGACATTACTACTGGTAGTCATGCTGGTTTCCCTGGTTACCATGTGCGGGTTAAAACACTTCGGGGCCTATTCCGGGACAATGATTTTGTTTCGGAAAGGTTTCTTCCATCTGATCTCCGGGCATACGACTACCGGCTATATGACAATTTATGCTCAACAGTTCATTAAAGAATGGGGAAATGTCGCTTTAACCGGCATCATTATAGCTATGGCCCTGGGCGGCTGCGCCTGCTCCACTGCCGGAGGCATTAAAATGCTGCGTGTAGGCATTATTTATAAAGCATTAAGGGAAGACCTCAAGAAGATGCTGCTCCCTGATAGCGCGGTGGTTGTTCAAAAGTTTCATCACATCAAAACAATGTTTTTGGAGGATAAACAGGTAAGGAGCGTTCTTATAGTCACGTTCGGATACCTTTTATTATACGGATTGGGGACATTGATAGGAATGGGCCTGGGATACCCCTTGCTAGAGTCACTTTTTGAATCTACTTCCGCCGCGGGCAACGTCGGGCTCTCATGCGGGATTACCGATACGGCTATGCCGGCTGTCTTAAAAATAACCTATATAATTGAAATGTGGGCAGGCAGGCTTGAGATAATGTCGGTTTTTGCTTTAGTGGGATTTCTTGTGGCCTTTATTAAAGGGAAATAGATGAAACGAATTTTATTTAATTGTCTTCTTGGCATACTGGCATGCGCATTCTTTGTTTATCCGTCTTATGCGCAGGCAGTCTCAAGCCCGGAGTTAATCAACAATGCTAAACAATATGACGGTAAAACCGTAACATATCAGGGGGAAGCCATCGGAGACATAATGACCCGCGGTGAATACGCCTGGTTAAATCTAAATGACGGATATACTGCTATCGGGGTATGGGTAAAAAAGACCGGCCTTAAGGATGTTGCCTATCTTGGCAGTTACCGGGCTAAGGGGGATATTATTGAGGTTAACGGTATATTTAACCGCAGCTGCCCGGAACACGGCGGTGACCTGGATATCCATGCTCAAAAGATTAAGAAGATCCTGCCGGGAGGGCCTTCTTTTAGTAAACTCAGCGGGAAAAAGTTTTATATTGGCCTTTCCTTAACCCTCATAGTATTATTTCTCTATTTTATAAACACACTCTTCCGGGATAAATTGGGCAAAAATTAAACGCGGGCGGTTAAATATTCTTATGCTTATTGCAGAGTAATTGAAGTATTTCTCTTACATCCTGTTTCATCTGGTCCATATCAACGCGCAGCTGCTTGCCGATAATCCTCTCTATTTCTGCCTGTGTCGCGGTAATCCTAAGAAGTTCTTCCTGGTTTCTTATGCGCTGGCTAGTTTCTTTCTTTAGCTCCAGCCATCTGCGCCAGGCGAAAATAGACAATCCGATACTCAAAGTCAAAAGGCCCGTGATAACCTCATCAACATAAACTATTTTATCCGGGTACTTCCGCAGGAATCTTACAATTAAAGTAAACATATCAAAGAAATATGAAAGAATAAGCACAAGAATAATAGCGGCAAAGAGTATAATTAAATCCCTAAGTACCCTGGATGGCTGAACTCCCGTATTTGTATCTTTAGTTTCTTGCGGGCTTTTGGTCATTATTGTATGGAAGATTGCTGTTTTATTTTCTTTATTTCTTCTTGAATCCTGGGGTCATTTACAATACTCATAAATTTTTCATTCTTCATCAGCTCCTGGATATCCCCTGTTTCTGACGCTTTGATAATCTGCGGGTCTTGGGCCAATTCCTGGATCCTGGAATCGGAACCTAACCCTGATATAACGGCAGCATTTCCCGGGTCACTCATCAACTTCTGTTTGTAATCTTGAACTTGAAGTGGAGAGGTACCCATCAAAGGGCTGCTCAATGTTTCAATCTTAGAAACATTTGAAGCTTCTACCTTTATTTCTCCTAAGCCGGATGAACGTATAGTATAGACCCCATTGGCGTAAGAAGTTAATTCGCCGTTAATTACAGTACCATCGGCCAATTCAATCCTGTTCAGCTGCCCGCAATATGCTGCTGTGCTTAAGGCCAGGAAAAATAAACAGAAAACAACGGTTTTCAAATAAGCCTCCCTTTTGATATTCATTTTACTCCAAATAAATCCCTCCGCAACGTTTTTATTGCCAAGACAAACTTTATTTTTCTTTTAACAGCAAGAAAATCTTTTTCAAAAGCTCCTCCATATCGAAAGGTTTACTCATATATTGGTTCGCGCCGATTACCCTGCCCACAACCTTATCAACGTCTGTGTCCTTGGCGGTAAGCATAATAATGGGCAAGAAAGCATATTTTTCATTTTTTCTTAGTTCTTTGCAAATCTCCTCACCCGGCAGGCCGGGTAATTTCAAATCAAGTATAATAAGATCCGGATGCTGCGTTGTGGCTTTATAAAAACCTTCATACCCATCATATGAGGTTATTACCTCAAAATTATCCATTTGCAGGCGCATGCAAAGCGTGCGATTAATATCTTTGTCATCTTCAATAATCAAAATTTTTTTCTTATTCTTCATCGCCATCTCCTGGTTTAGCTTATCATTACTTTTATACCGGCTTAAGGATATTTTCTATCCTCTCTTTGAGTACATCCAGATCAAAGGGTTTAAATATGCAAAACTCGGCGGGAGAATCTTTTAAAGCCTCCTTATCGCTTTTTTGTGTTTGCGCTGTGATAAAAATAATCGGGATATTCTTGAACCTCCGGTCAATCTTTAGAATTGAGGCAACCTCTCTTCCATCGGCCAACGGGAGGAGCACATCAAGTATAATTAAATCCGGGCATCCGGCATAAGCCTTATTGATGGCATCCTGGCCGTCTCCGGCAGTAATGACATCGTAGCCTTCTGACTCAAGCATCATTGAAATTGTCCTGGCTATATCCGGCTCATCATCAGCTATCAGTATCTTTTTTTTCATGGTCATATGCCCTAATCACCGGGACAGTAAAATAAAAAGAGCTCCCTTTGCCGGGTTCCGAGTTTACGGCTATCCTGCCGCCCTGCGCCTCCACTAAACTTTTGGTGATCGCCAGCCCCAAGCCCCAGCCAATCTGCTCTCTTGTTCTGGCGTCGGATGATCTGTAGAATTTGCTAAATAACTTTTCCTGGTCCGCCTCTGAAATACCTATGCCTGTATCCGAAACGGTAACCTTTACTTCCGCCGCGGATTTTTCGATCTTTACGGTTATCCTTCCGCCTTCAGGGGTAAATTTAATCGCGTTAACAATAAGGTTATCGATAATCCTAAGCGTATACTCGGGGTCAATTGAAACAGGGGCTTCTTTTATATCGGAGGAAAAAATCATATTTATTTTCTTGGCCTCGGCTTGCGGCTGCAAAGATTTAATCGATTTCTGCGCTAACGAGCACATATCCGTAACCGCAAAATCAAGAGAGATAAGATTTTCTTCGATTTTGGAGATGTCCAAAAGATCGCTTACCATCTTTGCCTGACGGTCAACATTAGACAGGATTATATTCAACAGCTCCTTTTCATTGTCGTCTACCTGACGCTTAGCCGGCCCCCCTTTTAAGAGGATGCTGGCAGCGTTCCTGATAGAAGTAAGCGGAGTACGCAGTTCATGCGAGACGATGGAAATAAAATCCGATTTCATTTTATCGACTGTCAGTAATTCGGTATGGGCCTTTTCTACTAAATCGAGAAAATCTTCCCTGTGCCTTAATGTAATAAAGAAAATTATGGCAAGGCAGCAGACAAAAAAAGTAACCACTATGCTCAAAAGACGGTAATGCAAAATGGGCTCAGCTTGAATGTTCTTTGTTAAAGTTACGACTCCGGCAATATCCCCGTATTTATTTCTCACCGGGTAGCTGACATAATATTTACGCTCATTGTAGTTAGCCCCAAGGTCAAAATAGTAGCCGTTATCCCCGCCCAGCGCGTCTTTGAAATAAGGCTTGCCGGAATAAACCCGGCTATCTTCCGGAGCCATCCCTTCACTTACAACAGAGGCGATAACCGCCCCCTTCTTATCCAAAAGCATAGAACTTAACGCGTGATATTTATCTTTATGCTGCTTAAGGATCTCTTTTACCTTTTCTATATTTTGCTGCTGCTTATCCGAGACTGCATCCCTTATTACCGATATCTTACTCATCGAAACAGTAACTTTGCTCAACAAAGTAAGCTCCTTGACCAGCCTATTCAACGGAGAATCCGCCCTGGCTTTAGTATTCTTTATTATTCTGATCCCCGCGTAATAATCCAGATAATTGGTAAACATCCATCCGCCGGTCACGAGAATTATGACCGTCAGGGCGATAAGCCATTTTGTAGGCAAAAAGCGGATAAAATATGCCGGCGGGCTATATTTAATTCCGGAGGGGGCAGCCGAATAAGACCAGACTATTATTGCCATACATAAAGCGATAATCCCGCGTACCAGCTGGACAGGCACGCCGGATAGACGATAAAAAGATTCGATGTTTATGATATTGGCGGGGAAAAATGGCGCTTTAGGCACAACCAAAGCGGTAAAGGCGGCATATAAAATCATCATCGCGCTGAGGAATATCAGCGAGCGGTTACCCTTGAGATCAGTTCTATAGAATTCATAAATTATCTGGCTGGCGAAATATACCCCGGGAAAACCCAGAAAGTAACGAATCGTAATACTCCATCCGCTGATACCGAATTTATAGGCTAAAGGAAGCAATAACAAAATGGGCACATACACCCATATCCCTATAATCCTGCCCTTAATCCTATAGAACCCGGTCCTCGCGAACTCAAGAAGAAAAATAAAGGAAACAGCTAAAACAAATAAATTAAGCATTGAGAACAGCTTAACTTTTCCGTAGACAATCTGCAGCATCTCCAGCCATTCGCTTAATCCATGTGTTATGCCGAATAAACCCAGCAATCTCCATGGGATCTTATGCAGCCTGGGCTTGTCAATGCTGAAACAGATAACACCTAAGAGAAAGAAAGATAGCCCGTAAAAAAAATAGATATAATCGAACTGGCCTTCGAATAATTCTTTCATTTTCTCTCTTTACTCCCTTTTTTTATAATTTTATCATTATTCAGAAAACAGATAAAGGCGTATATCCGCTTTCTTGTGACTTATTTCCACTATCGGATTTACAATAAAAAAAGCCCAGCGCTTTAGCGTTGGGCTGGATTTTCTTCGTCTATCACGAAAGAAAACAACTTATATTAAAGCCTCTTGCTGCATCAAAAAAAATTGATTAGAGGGCGTACCGCAAATTGGTTCCCCCTCTAGGATGGTTTCGCTTACGCTCAGCCACTCCCTCGCTTCGCTCGGTCGCTCGAACTATATAGGTTCTCGTCCTCTCGTTTACGGTAAAATTTGGCAATAAAAAAGGCACCTATCA
>Ga0172370_10005931_pt1 | contig 15560 bp, 15 predicted proteins | sample LakKiv5m_FD_114538 | JGI IMG/M metagenome (GOLD analysis project Ga0172370, IMG submission 114538) | Freshwater microbial communities from Kabuno Bay, South-Kivu, Congo - kab_022012_11.5m | ecosystem: Environmental > Aquatic > Freshwater > Lake | place: Democratic Republic of the Congo...
TCCTTCGCCCTCGGGTTTCATAATGCCAGCATTTATGCGCCGAACCACGGCTTTGATGGGAGTGGTCACGTCTACTATATTCGCTATCTTGCTGAGAAAAAAGAAATTCCGCCTCCGACAGGTTGGGAGACCCATCAACCTCCGCTTTATTACATTATTGGAGCCTTGGTGATGACGGAAGCGGGCAACTTTCGCGCTGCTCAGTACATAAATATTTTTGTACTTTGGATGATTATCGGCATGGTTGGGTTGGGTTTGAAAACTATTTTTAGAGATAAACATCAGGTGCTTCTGGGAATGTTTTCGCTTGCCGCGCTCCCTATGCTCAATATCTTTCTTCCGACAGTGACAAACGAGCTATTGAGCACATTTTTCATCATCTCTGCCGCAGTCTCAACACTCCATCTGATCAAAGCAAAAACAAAAAAAGAAATACTAACTGATTCTGTTTGGCTTGGGGTAAGCTTAGTCTTGGGTATATGGACGAAGATGTCCATTATCACGATTCTTCCGACTCTACTTGTCGCTTTAATCATCATCCTGAAAAAAAATAAATCCAAACGAGGCCTGTTTATCCTTATTGCTTGTGTGCTTTTGATTTCATTTGCTGCTGCATCTGCGCCAGTATTTCTTCGTGGTGCACAAAGCAAAGGTCCATCCAATATTGTTCAAACGGTATCAAGCGTTAAGAATGCCCCTCGCAATCCCTCTTTTTACTATCGCCTTGATTGGATCCCGAAAGTGGATATGTATACGACTCAATATTATTCTCTTCTTGGCGGCGCATGGAACAGCTTCTGGTCCGATGGCCACAACGTGATTACCCCATTTATCAAATTCCACAAAAAAGCTTTTATCCTTTGGTCTTTGGGATTTGTCCTTCTTCCCTTGTCACTCTATGGCTTATGGATAATAGTGAAGAAACATAAGGAAGCGTCGCTTATCGTAAATGCAGTGGGCGTTTCGATGCTTGCGATGTATGTGTTGTATAACATGATGAGCAACCATTATTCCGCAGCCCGGCTTACGTATGAGATGGCGATCGTCATTCCCTACGCATTTGGCATTGCAGGAGCAGCAACGAATAAAAAGATGAAGCTCCTTCTTTTAGGTCTGCTCTCTGTCCAATTCATCACGCTTCTTTCCTTCTACTGGATACTCCCCTGGTGGCACGTGACGAGATAATATAATCGTCAGGGAGTGGTATTTGGAAAAATCGCTTTCTCTAAATGAGTGACACGTGCGTCAAGGTTGTCTGTCATATGAAATCCAACAGAAATAAGGTCAATCAAATCCTGAGTGTTTTTGCCCATGGCATTAATCAACCGTTTTTCAGATGTAGATATTGCCGTAGAGATGTGAGTGGAGACTGACACATCAATAATAGCCTGAATAGCCAAAAGATCTTTCTTAGTGAGCATAGATGAATAGTAAATGATTAATCAAAAAAAGTCTATATCATTCTCATATCTTTGTCAGCGGCTTATGAACCACAATTATGGTATTTTAGGTTGTTGTGAAGGTAAATAAATGCGATTAGCAGGTCTGTGATAGGGCGCGACCTTTAAGGTCGCGGGGTTGCGGTACTAAGCCTTCTCCTGGTGGCACGTGACGAGATAAAACTTAAGATAAGAAGTGAAAGGTCTTATTTAACCAAAGGACAAATGGTCCACGATGTTTCAGAAGATATTTGTCTAGCGAAGTAAGATAACTCTGTTTTTTCTGCGTAGGGTTCTTGTCTGATGAGCCACCACCAATATGGTTAACGATACATGTGGGGACATAAAGGATAGAAATTCCTGCAGTATGCAATCGATATGAATAATCCATATCCTCAAAGTACATAAAGAAATTCTTATCATCAAGTAATCCAACTTTTTCAATAATCGAACGATGAATGAGGAGTGCTCCGCCTGTTGCTGTGTGCACTTTCGTATCCGTTTCGGGCAACACGAAGCGCGGTCTTAAAAAAAGCCAATTTACCGGATATTCAATAAAATTGGAGAACAGGCCAACATTCGTTTCGATTTTTCCATCTCCATTGATAAGTCGTGGTGTGGCGACTTTCATGTTTGCAGATTTGCATTTATTGATTAATTCCTTAATGGTTTTGATGTCTGTATCTGCATCACTGTTAAGAAGCATGATCCACTCCCCATTGCTTTTTTTTATTCCAAAATTCACTCCTCCAGCAAATCCTAGATTTGCTCCTGGGTCTATATATAAAACATGGTGTAGTGCCGCAACTTTAGTTTTAAGATTTTCTGAGGAGCTATTATCGACCAAGATAATTTCAATCGTATCATCCCGCAATTTATCCACCAAACGAAACGTCATCTCATCTGTGCGATAGTTGAGAATGATTATTGAACATATGGGGGCTTTCATAATCATATTGTACAAAATAATATTTATCGTTTTTGAAGTTTTGCAAGTTTTTTAAGAATGGAGTACTTTTTCCAAACATCATACAATCGGGATTCTTTAATTCCTTTCAGTTCTTTTGCAACATACATATTTTCAGCCTCTACCAAATCAAGCATTTGATATATTATCCCGATTTTTTCTTCGGATACTTTTTCCACAGGAATAGTAACAACATCTTCGTATATTGAAACCAATTTTCTTGCAATTTTGTCTATATCAAATTCCTCTTTTACTCGTAATGAAAGTCTAGCGGCATCTTCTGGACAATAAAACGTATTGATTTATTTAATGATTTGCGATGGGTTGAAATTTTTATTGAAAGCTTGACCAGAAAAATGAGCTTTTTATATGCTGTCATAATTTGAGGAAGTGATGATACCATCAGCAGAATGATAATCAAAAACAAAAACAACTCTTCCACACAGCAGACTTTCCACAATCCCTCTCCCAATTGTAAATACAATATCGGCTTCATTTATATATTTTGGCAACCGATCATAAGCCGCTGCATTTTCCGCTCCAACAAATACGCAGTTTATCCCAAGCTTTTGAAGCGCTTTCATTAGAATGGTTTTTTTCGGCAAAGTCATTTTATTGCTTATCACGAGCGCATTTTGAGGTTTTGAGTTGATTGGTTTTATTAGTCGAAACAACTGTGTGTCAAATCCATTTCCCATTATCTGGACATCAGTAATATAGTTTGTTTTCTTTACATTCTCCCTCACCAGTTCAGATATGGCTAAAAAACGTGAAATACCAATATCTAGTTTGGGCGGCTGTTCCAGTATGGTTTTTACACTATGAGATTGAAAAACAATCGGAATTTTTGGAAACTTAACCCTGATTTCATATGCGCAGATCACATGATGTACATGAGCTACATCAAAGAGCTCATTTTTTATAGATTCAAGATCATTAGTACAGCGTATGCCCAATTCTTCAAGTTTTTCAGATATTTCACCGGGAAATTTGGTATAGACACATACTTTATGACCTAAGTTTTTCAATGCCAAAGCTAGAGTGTATGTGTATAATTCCGTGCCTGTATAGGCATACATTTGGTGGTTGGTAAGCAAAATATGCATGGCTATTATCTACTATACAGTTAATAAGATGATTTGTATATAAAACTCACAAGTTGTAATAATCAATTTAAAAAAGTAGAATATCCCTAATTATCCACCTATGACGCAAAAAACAACTGTTTTAATTTTGGGTGCAAGTGGTATGTTGGGCCACAAAATATTTGAGGTGTTAAACTCATATTCTCAATATAGGGTTTATGGAACAGTTACTTCTTTAAAAAGTTTTAATGGCACATTGCCAGAAAAATATAAGTCGTTGATATTTGAATCAGTTTTTGCAAATGATCTTCCATCAGTTGAAAAGATCTTAACTTCTGTAAAGCCAAACATAGTCATAAACTGCATTGGTATGATCAAACAAAAAAAGGACCAAGGTACTCAGATTCAAACAATACTTTTGAATGCATTATTTCCTCAGCAAATCAATGCTATCTGTGAAAAAAGGAGAATACGCTTTATTACAATCGCAACAGACTGTGTTTTTGATGGCAAGAAAGATCATGAGTATCTCGAAACGGATTTGCCAACTTGTCATGATGTGTACGGTATGACCAAATTTCTTGGTGAAATACACTCAGGGTCAGGTTTAACATTGAGAACTTCAATAATTGGACATGAGTTAAAAGAGGGAGTAAGCCTATTGGATTGGTTCTTAGGTCAAAACAATAAAACCATAAAAGGATATAAAAAAGCAATATTCTCAGGGTTTCCAACTGTGATTTTAGCAAGGGTAATTGCTGAGAAAATTATTCCGAATAAAACACTGTGTGGTTTGTATCATCTATCTACAAATCCAATTTCAAAATATGATTTGCTAAAAATGATAAAGAATGAATATGAGATAAAAGTAAGAATATTTTCTGACTCAAATCTAAAAGTAAATAGAGCTTTGAACTCGGACATAATTAGAAAAAAATTGAAGTATTCCCCTCCCTCATGGAATGAACTTATCAAAGAAATGCACATGGATTATTTAAATAGTCCATTTTATCAATCAAGAAACAAACATGAAAAATAAAGCTTCATTTAAAAATAAAACACTACTTATAACAGGAGGAACTGGCTCATTTGGAGGAAAAATGCTCCGCCACTTTTTGACTAAAACAAATATAAAAGAAATACGGGTGTTTAGTAGAGATGAAGAAAAACAAGATTCGTTAAGGAATGAATTAAACAATAGCCGAGTTAAGTTCTATATTGGTGATGTGAGAAATTATGAAAGCATTAACAGAGCGCTTATCGGAGTGGATTTTGTATTTCATGCTGCAGCATTAAAGCAGGTGCCTTCTTGTGAGTTTTTTCCCATGGAGGCTGTTTATACAAATATACTCGGAGCAGAAAATGTATTAAATGCTTCAATCGCAAATAAAGTAAAAAAAGTCGTAGTTCTTAGCACAGATAAGGCGGTATATCCAATAAATGCAATGGGAATGACAAAGGCGCTTATGGAGAAGCTTATGATTGCAAAATCACGTACAATTGATCCAAAAATAACTACGTTTTGTGCGACACGATATGGAAATGTTATGGCATCTCGTGGATCAGTTATCCCTCTTTTTATAAAACAGATAAAAAGCGGCAAAGACATCACAATTACAGATCCGTCTATGACACGGTTTCTCATGTCCTTAGACGAATCTGTAGACTTGGTCTTGTATGCTTACCAACATGCAAAGTCGGGTGATACATTTGTGCAAAAAGCCCCTGCTTGTACAATTCTGGATCTTGCAAAAGCACTCCAGCACATTTTCAAGGCAAAAAATAAAATTGTAATAATAGGATCAAGGCATGGTGAAAAGAAGTATGAAACCCTCGTCAATCAAGAAGAAATGGCAAAAGCAATAAATATGGGAAAATATTTCAGAATTCCAGCTGATATCAGAGACTTAAATTATGCAAAATACTTTTCTATGGGTGATAAATCATCTTCAAAGTATTCAGAATACAATTCTTCAAATACAACTAGATTAAACGTAAAAGATGTAGAAAACGCATTGCTTAAATTAAGTTATATAAAAGATGAGTTGAAAAGTAAAATGTAATGAATATCAAGAAAATATTTAGAATAATACTAATAAAAATTTCACCGTCATATAAAAAAATATTAGCACTAACTAATAAAGTAGATTTACTTGAAATGAATCTTGACAATATATATATAAATACAAATAGTCAAAATAAAAATTTAAATAAACTCAAAGAAAATAAGAGTGTTTTACGTTCTAAAATAGAATATATACTTAAAAAAACTCGCACCATAAATAAAAGAAAAGATTCGATTACAAATAATAAAATTAATAACATAGTAGTTAAACTGGAGAATTTAAAAACAAAATTAAATCCTGTCATAGTAATAAATTCCAAAAAAATTAAGAAGAAAACCGTAAGTATAATTTGCTTGGTTTACAAATCAACAACCTTTGCCGATGCGGTATATGATTCTTTGCATAAACACACACCTAAATTAACATCTGGAGAAGCTGAGCTTCTTTTTGTTGCTAATGATCCCACAAAAAAAGTTATAGATCATTTAAAAAAGAAGAAATATAATTTTGTAATAAATAATAATCCTTTTTTGTCAAAAGAGATGCTCTATCTGAAAGGGTATGGAGCTCCAGAATATATAAGTAGAGTATATAGAGGATATAACTATGGAATTGAGAATTGCAAATCGGATATTGTTGTGTTAGTGAATAGTGACAATATGTTCTCCCCAATGTGGTTGGAAAATTTACTTAATAAACTGAGTGAAAACAGGATCATCACCTCTCAACTTGTTGAACGAAATCATCCAAAATTTGGGGTTTTTCCAAAAGCAATTTTAGGTGAATTTGGCTCAAATCCACATAATTACTCTGAAGAGAAATTCTTATCCTTTGCAAAAAAAATATCAATGAGTAAGACTAAAATTGGTGGAGCGTATATGCCTTGCATTGTGCATAAAAGAAACCTTGAAAAAGTTGGATTATATCCACATGGTAATATAGCTGGAAGCAGTTTTAACGATATTTATATGTATGGAGATGAAAGATTGTATGAAAAATTAAAAGCAATTGGAGTAAAACATTTTACCTCCTGTGATTCAATAGTTTATCATTTTAAAGAGGGAGAAAAAGAAGATTAATAATATTAATAAATTATCTCTATGAAGATACATCTTGTTCCTGAGGTTGCAAGTGGTTTAGGCGAAGATACTTTTTGGACCTGGTTTAAAAGAGAATTTCCTAATTCTGAATTTATAAGCCGAAAATCAAAGGTTGGTTTTAATGATGTAATTTTGCAGTACTCTACGATGGGTAAGTCTGCGTACCCTGATAATACTATCTGCTTACTTTGGGAGCTGTACCCTGAGATGAGAATAATTCTCAAATCAAATATATGGGATGGTAGAATCGCAAGAATAGCTGAGTCTGCAAAATACTCAAATAAACTAACTACTACATCAAAAATAATGACAGACTATTACAAGAACTATGGAAATATAGATGTGCTACCAATTGGTGTGGATACAGAAATTTTTAAACCTTTGAAAAATATTGATGAACTCAAAAATAAATATCATATTCCTCTAAAAACCAAAATAGGAATATGGGCAGGCACCACTCATGAAATGAAGGGATTTGATAAATTCTTAAAATATAAAATTAGTCATCCGGATATTTTCTGGATAATTATCTGGAAATGGAGCAGAGAATCTTCACCTCTTAGGGATAAGAATTGTTTGAATTTTACTCAAATACCACAAACTCAAATGAATGAGTTATTTAATTGTGGCGACTTCTTTCTTTCTACAAGTCGCTTAAGACCGTTTTATATGACTGAATGGGAAGCTCTAGCTTCAAATCTTGAATTTATAATTTTGGATGGAATAAAAAAAGATTTTATTCCGAATAAAAACCCAAGGAATCAAATTTTCAAATATGGGTGGGATAGAGTTTCTGCAAAAAAGAAATGGTTAAAGTACATTAATCTTGTATCTCAACAAAAAACCTTAATTATGTTTGTTAGATTCCAAATATATAAAACTCTAGATGAATTAACTAAAATAAGGTCGATCGTTAAGGATGGTTTAAAGAAACTACTATACAAAGTGAATCCAATTTACAAAAAAGTTTCAATACTAAGCGGTAAGATTGATAATCTTGAAAAGATGGTTGCAAATCTTTCAGCAAATTTCGATATTGTTAGCTCGGAGGATATTGTTAAATATAGTGGAAAAAACATTGATTTGAATAAAAAACTAGACAATATAATTGATCGTCTCGATGATCTACATAAGACAAGAGGATCAGTTCTGAATGACAGAATAAACAGCATTGCTGAGAGTATAAATTTGATCGAAAAAAAAATAATCAATAGGTAATATCAAAACATCAATGAATATATGAAGCTGATAACAATAGTTGGAACACGTCCAGAAATAATAAAGCTAGCAGAGACGATTAAAGAGGTGGATAAGCATATAGAACAAGTATTGGTTCATACAGGACAAAATCATGATTACGAATTAAATGAGATTTTCTTTAAGGATTTAGGACTTCGAAAGCCAGATTATTTCTTGAATGCTGTCGGGAAAAATGTTGCACAGACTATTGCAAATATTATTTCAAAAGCTGATGCCGTCATGGAGAAAGAGAAACCAGATGCATTATTAATATATGGAGATACAAATAGTTGTTTGTCTGTAATTGCAGCAAAAAGAAGAAAAATTCCTATATTTCACATGGAAGCTGGTAATAGATGCTTTGATCAACGAGTTCCGGAGGAGATAAACAGAAAGATTGTCGATCACACTAGTGACATAAATATGACGATAACTGAACATGCAAGAAGATACTTAATTCAGGAAGGAATAAGACCAGAAACAATTTTTAAGATTGGCTCTTCAATGAAAGAGCTGCTTATTAAATATAAATCTAGTATAGAATCTTCAAAGATATTAAGAGAACTAAAATTAGCACCAAAAAAATATTTTGTCGTAAGCGCTCACAGAGAAGAAAACATTGATAATGAAGATAACTTTATAAATTTAATAAAAACATTAAATAAAGTTGCAAGTAAATATAAAAAACCAATAATATTTTCTACACATCCTCGTACAAGAATTAAGATTGAAAAAAAGAAAATTCCAACAAATAAATTAATTCAATTTCATAAACCATTTGGTTTTTTTGACTATCTAGCTTTGCAGAAAAATGCATTTTGTGTGCTTAGCGATAGTGGGACAATCACTGAGGAATCTTCTCTTCTTTCCTTCCCTGCTATTAATATCCGCAACTCTCACGAACGTCCAGAAGGAATGGATGAAGGTGCGGTTATCATGTCAGGACTTAAAACTGATGATGTTTTAATGGCAATCAAAGTAACAATCTCCAACTATACAGAATCTGAAAGGCCATACAGACCTGTTCTTGACTACGAAGTTGATAATGTGTCAAAGAAAGTCGTAAACATCATTTTAAGTTATACATCCTATGTCAATCGTGAGACCTGGAAAAAAGTATAACCCCCTAGTCTCCATAGTCATTCCCGTATATAACGGCTCAAATTTTGTTAAAGATGCTATTGATAGTGTATTGAACCAAACATATAAAAATATTGAAATACTCGTAATAAATGATGGTTCCACTGATAATACTGAGGAAATAGTGAAATCATACGGAAAAAAACTTCGTTATTTTAAAAAAGAAAATGGTGGTGTTGCTTCCGCTTTAAACTTGGGAATAAAAAAAGCGAGGGGGGAATACATATCATGGTTGTCTCATGATGACATGTATTCAAAAAATAAGATTTATTTGCAAATTGCTAGGTTAAAGAATTTGAATGCTAGACTAAGAAGAAAGACAATATCGTATAGCAATTATTTACTTGTAGATAAAAATGCTAATTTTATTAGTCACACTGGATATCATCTTTTGCACACAACAACTAATCTTACGAGGTTCCCTTATCCCCTACTAAATGGGTTGGTAAACGGCTGTACTTTGCTAATACCAAGAGATATTTTCACAAAACATGGTATGTTTGATGAAAATTTGCCAAATACACAAGATTACGAGTTATGGTTTAAATTGTTTCCACAGTGTGTTTTGATATTCTGCAAAGAAGCAACGGTTATGTCTCGAAAGCACGATAGACAAGGAACTTCTAGATTTAAATCAATACCCGAATATGATAATTTATGGATCGACATGATAAGCAAAGTCACGCATGATCAAATAATTAACATGTATGGAAGTGAATATATATTCTACTTTAACGTTTTTCATATAGTGAAGAGTGCAGGCTACACAGGTGTTGCAAAATTTTTACAAAAAAAATTAAACTCCTTTCCAATAAATATGAGAAAACAAGTTAATTTTTGGACAGACAAATACAATTCTCTTCCTTATAAGGTATATAACAAAATTCAGAAAATTAAGTATAGAATATCAACACAATGAAAAATAGCAATGCCATTCTGGTTTCAGTGATTATTCGCACATATAATAGACCCATTCTACTTAGGAAGGCTATTGAAAGTGTTTTCAACCAGACATATCCAAACATACAAATAGTTGTTGTGAATGATCATGGCCAAGATGTTCAACATATAATTGATGCATTTAAAAAGAGAGCCAATAAGAATACGTTGCGAGAGTTTACTTATATTTCCAATACACAGCAGCTTGGTAGAGCAGGAGCGGCAAATGTTGGAATAAAAAAATCAAAAGGAAAAATAATAGGACTGTTGGACGACGATGACTATTATTTACCAAATCATATTTCGTTACATGTTGCCTCCCAGTTAACAAATAAAAAAAATGTTTCAATTTCCATATCGAATGAACTACTTATTGATCAAAATATCACACGTCCTCATGTCGATTATACAAAAACAAATAAGCTAAATTTTCTTTTTTTTCAAAATTACTACCCAATAAATTCTGTGATGTTCAATAGGCTAATTCTTCGTAAGGTTGAATTATTCGATAATAAACTTAAAGTGCTAGAAGATTGGGATTTCTTTATTAGACTAATGTTAAAGTATGACGCATCCATCATATCCAAGGTTACATCTGTATATACGACACAGGTTGGAACATTTAATGTGAGAAACCAAACGAAAGAGGAATGGAGGAAGAATTACATTATCTTAAGGAAAAGATATAAAACAACATTTCAAAAAACAAAAACATATATTCCACTATCAGAAGTTGCGGACTCATTGAATGAGTTTGCAATAAAATATTACAGAGAAGCAATGGAATTTGAAGAACTAAGGGATTCATTGATTTATAGAGCATTCAAATCTCCAATCTATAATTCTATAAAAAACATACTAAAGAGAATTATCCGGTGATTATCTGTTTAAATAAAATATATATTGCGTATTTTGGTACAATTAGATATGTCAATGCTTCAGAAGTTAATAAAGAATCTGGAACTTTTTTGGGATTATCGTGAATTGCTTTGGAATCTAGCTAACCGTGAGATTACACAGAGGTATAAGCAAAGCGTGCTTGGTTATGCATGGGTAATCCTTAATCCTCTTTTTCAGCTAGTTGTTATGAGCTTTGTGTTTGACCTGGTGCTTCATGTAAAGTCGTGGGGAGTACCCTTTATTATTTTCCTGTCAATGGGGCTTCTTCCCTGGAACTTGTTCGCCGCTAGTCTTACCTCTTCAACTAATGTACTTGTGGGAAATAGCAATCTCATAACAAAAATTTATTTTCCTCGTGAAATTTTTGTATTTTCAACAATCATTGCAAAAACAGTGGATTTTCTCTTCTCCTGTCTTGTGCTTATTGCTTTTCTTTTTCTATTTAAGATTCCAATAACCTTAACAATTCTTTGGATTCCAGTAATCTTCGCAATTCAGGCTATTTTTATGTTGGGAATTTCGCTTTTACTTGCTGCGCTCAATTTATTTTATCGTGACATCCAATATCTCCTGAACCTTGTTTTGACCTTATGGATGTATATGACCCCTATTATGTATCCTGCTGAGATGATACCTTCTAACTTTCGATTCATCTTGTCTCTTAACCCAATGGCTGTAATTGTGAATGCATACAGACAAGTCATTCTTGGACAGAGCGATCCCAACTTAGCAAGCTTATCCATTGCTTTATTTATTTCACTTGGAGTATTTTTCTTAGGATTCTTTACATTTAAAAAATTGGAAGGCCAGTTTGCAGACTATGTTTAATTCTGATCATCCCATCGTCATCAAGGCAGAGAATATTCATAAGGCATATTCTTTGCAAAAGAATAGAACGTTTAAGGAATTGCTCCCTGCACTATTCTCAGGAGCGTCGTTAGTAAAAAGATTTAATGCTTTGAACGGTATTAATTTTGAAGTGAGAAAAGGTGACTCAATTGGAATCTTAGGACGAAATGGATCGGGCAAATCTACTCTTCTTAAACTTATTGCAGGCGTTACCAAGCCATCAGATGGAAGAATTACTGTTTCTGGTCGTGTTGCTCCCCTGATTGAACTTGGCGCAGGTTTTCATCCCGAGTTGACCGGACGTGAGAACGTATTTTTGAATGGCTCTATATTAGGTATCAAACGTAAAGAAATGAATAAACTATATGAACCAATTGTTGTGTTTTCAGAGCTGAGAGAATTTATGGATCAACCAGTAAAATATTATTCTTCCGGCATGTATATGAGACTTGCATTTGCTGTGGCGGTGGCAGAGACACCAGACATACTTCTTGTTGATGAGATATTAGCGGTTGGTGATCATAAGTTTCAACAGAAATGTTTGAAACGTATGGAAGAATTTCATAATAATAATGCAACCATGGTAATGGTAAGCCATAATCCGCAACAGGTTGAGCAATACTGCAATAAAGGACTCGTTTTGGATAAAGGAAAACAGATATTCTTCGGGGATATAAAGGAAGCAACACAAATATATAATAATCTAATTAGTTAACATCATAAGATAATATGTTTGGTTTGGTAAAAAGAATTTTACTTCTGTTTGTACCATATGAATTGTTGTCACGCATCTATAGAGTCTATTGTTATGCAGTTTTGCATTTCGTACACAATATTTCTATTGTTGGAAAAAATACAATATTTTTTAATGGTTTTAAGTCGTGGAATGGAAGAAATATAAAAATAGGATCAAACGTCTATCTTGAAGATAGCATTTTAAGTGCAGGTGAAACACAAAATGGGAAAATAGAAATAGGCGATAACGTTTTTTTTGGTCATAAGGTTATGGTATTGGTAAGAGCACATGATTACACAAAGAAAGGAAAGGATAGAATATCTACAATATTAGAAGCTCCCATTAAAATAAAAAAAGGAGCATGGATAGCGTCAGGTGCAATGATATTAAAAGGGATAACAATAGGAGAGAATGCAGTTGTTGCTGCGGGCTCAGTGGTCACGAAAAATGTAGAAGATAATTGTATTGTTGGTGGGAATCCGGCAAAATTTATTAAAAGAATTTAAGTAGCTCACTAAGACTCCCCCTCATTTAAATCTCAATCTTTTTTTGCAAGATATAATAAACCTGATGTTAACGGAACATAATGAGTAAAAATGTCATCTATGATTGAAATTGGAAAGGGGAAAAAGAATGGTACTCCAAATCTTTTCTGAACTTTAAACTTGTACATTTGTAGAATTTCATCAAGAGATTTATATGTGAATATTTTTAAATGACCCTGAGCATCAGATCCTTGACCTAGGAAAGAAAAGAATCTACCCAATTTTTTGTATGAACTTGTTTCAGTAAAAAAAGGTTGAATTCCAAATAGGATTAAAATCCTGTTTGCCCAAGATACGAGATTGGGAGTAGAAATAATTAAATATCCATCCTTCTTTAAAATGCGATAAATTTCCTTTAAAACAAAATCAGGATTTGGAACGTGCTCAATCACCTCTCCTAGAATTACACAGGTAAAAGTGTCATTATTAAATGGCAATTCTTTTGTTATATCTGATTTTTTATATGCAAATGTAGTATTTTTTCTTGTAAAAACATCAACGCCATAATAATTTGCCTTGTTAACTTTAATTAGTTCATTAAGGAGTAATCCATTTCCACATCCAATGTCCAACACACTCTTAGGTTTAAGGTCAATAATTAGCTGAATTATTTTTTTTAACCTTTTATCTATATATGGCAAATAGGTCAAATTTTGTTGGTAATATTTTGAAAAATTAGTCATTTCTATTAAATAATAACGATCAACGGCCTGAGGTGATTTTTAATAAAGTTTCTTGGTAAACCATACCCAAATTAATAGCTATCAGTTCGAAAAATCTAAGTAGGAACATACATACATAGTATATTGGACTCGTGAAGAGCAACTTCCAATTTTTTAGATATATTCTTAATGAAATGATTACTATATTCTTTTTTTGATCGTTCTTGATATTATTTAGAAATAATTTTGCTGTTTTTCCATAATGAAACTTTTTCATTAAGAGATTTTTTAATGAGATATATCCAGTTTTGTGATAGAGAATCACTTGCTTGGATGAATTAATTTTTGTATATTCTTCATACTTCGAAGAGATATGAAAATCTTCTCCAGAACTAATTTTCCTATCGTAGCCCTGAACTTGTTCAAATAATTCCAAACTTACACCTCGTGCAGCTTCCATCTCAGTATTCCAATATAAACTTCGTTCAAGCGCCTTACATTTGTTCCAAAAACCCTCTGCAATGTCCACTTCATGAATAATCACCGCCCTGTGTTCCTTATCAAATAACTTTATAAAGTTATCGATGAAGTTGGACTTAGGGAGCTCCATATCCGCATCAAGATGGAGCAATATACTGCCTGATGATTTTTTTGCTCCAATATTTCTATTATTTCCTGGAGGAGAGTAAAACATTGGTTTTGGGAGATCTATAATGATTGCCCCATATTTTTTTGCTATTTCAACAGTCTTGTCTGTGCTAGATTGATCGACTACAACTATTTCAATTTTTTTGTATTGTTGACGCGATATTGAAGATAATAGAATATCAATATTTTTCTCTTCGTTATATGTGGGGATAATGATAGAAACTAATGGCTTTGTATTTATTTCAGTAGTATTTTTATAACTTTTTTTGTAATTTCTCCCCATTTATAGTTAAGGCTTTCTTTAATAGATGTTTGAGCTAGAAAGTTAAATGTCGGATCATTGTATAAAGAAATTAATTTATATGCAATTTTAATATATGAACCCTTTTTAAATATAAAACCATTAACTCCCTCACGAACTACGTCTTGTAATCCTGGCGAATCGTATACCATTGCTGGGGTGCCTTGTGAGTTTGCCTCGATTACCACGAGGCCAAACCCCTCCCTGATCGATGTATGAAGGAGAAAGTGGGCTCTTTGGTAGAGTTCGATCTTTTTATCCTCACCCACATAACCATAGAAGGTAACTGATTTACTAACACCTAATTGTTTAGTTAATTCATGAAGCTTTTTAACATAGCCTTCTTCTCCGCCTCCTACTATCCAAAACTGAGCGGTTGGCTTTTTTTTAATAACTTCGGCAAAAATGTGGAGAGCATCCTCTATTCCCTTCATTTTGACTAAGCGGGATACATAAAGTAGCGTAAGCTCCTTCTCTTTCTGTGAAGGTTTATTAAGTGGATTTAGGAATAGGCCATTTGGAATGATGGTAATACTATTTTGAGATATACCATGGTTTTCTAAATCTCTACTTGTTGATTTACTCACAGTTATAAACGGAATGTTTTTATAGAATAAAAAAAATATTTTTTCATATGACTTTCCCAGAATGTTTATTGGAAATGGAAGCATCTCATCCCATATCTCTTGGGCAACTTCATGGATATAGGCGATTTTCTTCGATTTCCAGGCCCATAGTGGGGATAAAAATGGAACGCCGTGTATCTCGTCAAAAACCAAGTCAAAATTGCCACGCCATTTGAACCAATAAAGAAATGGTGCCAGAAAATAAACAGAGATTGGACTGCCGAATCGATACACATGTACTCCTTCGATGGTTTCAGTTTGAAGAGCATTTTTAAACCCTCCAGCAAGCCAAGTTATGTTCATTCCCTCTTTGACCCA
>Ga0172370_10005932_pt1 | contig 15558 bp, 30 predicted proteins | sample LakKiv5m_FD_114538 | JGI IMG/M metagenome (GOLD analysis project Ga0172370, IMG submission 114538) | Freshwater microbial communities from Kabuno Bay, South-Kivu, Congo - kab_022012_11.5m | ecosystem: Environmental > Aquatic > Freshwater > Lake | place: Democratic Republic of the Congo...
ATTTAAGCAACAATTGAGCGGCGTTCATGCGGCTTTCCTTTGTAGTTGTTCAAGAAGAGTAATCGCAGCAGCTTCTGCCTCAATGACCATGCGCTCTAGCTTGCAGATATAGGTTTCATCGCGCTTAACGGGAATAATTAGAATCCGATGTGATTCCGGCATCCTTGGATCAAAGCTGACAAAGCTCCACCATTTGCGATCTGTAACCCACATGCATCCCTGAATCTGCGGGATATATTCTTCCGGTACGCCGCTGATGAATCTTTCAAGATGTACGGCTGATGACTTTGGGCATTTCATTTCGAGTCCGCCATCGTCACCAATCAGTCCGTCCGGTGAGCATCCGGCATAGGGATAATCCGGGTGCAGGATGAATCCGGATTCGGTCACGGAATGTCCGGTTTCGAGTTCGTAGGCTTCGCGCGCGAATGGTTCGACCTCTGAGCCCCACATCAACGCATAACCGCTCGGACCTTCAACCGGTTGCCCAGTCATACGCTCAACTACGATTTGCCAGATCAGATCGTGATAGGCTTTCAGTGGCTCTCCGGTGCGCTTATTCCTTGCCGTCACATCGGCAAAGCGGGATCCGGTAAAGCGGCCTACCCTCTCGGCAAACCATTCTGGTGTTCGCTGTAATTGCTCGTCAGACATTTTCGGCCTCGTTCTTTTCTTGTTCGATAATCTTGGCGTCCGATTCTTTAGCGATCTGAGTGATACGCGGAATATCTCCTTCGATTAGGGCGTATTGAGATTTGTTAAGAAGCCCTATTTTTCCCTCTAGCGATTTTTCGCCCTCAGTCGTTGCGATTCTTTCGAGCTTCTCGATAAGTTCGGCGCGCACTTTGGTCTTGCGTTCTTCAAGGGCTTTACTGGCGACTTCTGCTCCACCAGATTTTGACTGCGAGTGAAAGTCAATGCCCTCGTCCATTTCGACATTCAGGTGTTGAATCGCCATGTTCAGGCGTTCGTTCTTAGGCCATAGTTTTGATGCGCGCTTGATTACGGTCTTTTTACTCATTTCGCCGGGATCAGTAACCCAAGGGCAAGACGTGCCTTTTGTTTTGTATGCCTTCCATGCGCTAGACCTGTCGCGGATTGCGTTGATTTCGTCAATGCTCATTGCGTCGCATAGGTATTCACCGCCGGGAGTCTTGGCTACGACATACGCGCCGATGACTTCGCCCCGTTCCTTTGAAAATGGGTTGAACTGGTGTTTGGGCATGGTTCCCGGTTCACCCATCTGGAAGCTATCCGCTTCATAGACAAGCTCGGCCTTAGACCAGACGATAGAACCGGACTGTGTAGCTAGATCAACCAGGCCGATATAGCTAATATCCAGGCAGACTTTCTTGTCACGCGGCACAAGATAGGCTTGCTTGCGTGCCGGGTTCAGGCTGATGCCGATTGCAGCAACATTCGCGACTGCATTCATGATGCTCTGGCGATTGCTCATCGCCACCGAGAGGAGGTAGTCATTCGACTCAAGCTGCTGCACGGCAAATCCAGCTTCAACTTCAAAGTTGAGCGACTTGTTAGTCAGACGCATTTGAAACGTATCGCGTAGTGCGTAGATTTCGTCCTTGATTGTTGCGAGTTGGGTGCTCATTTTTTGCCTTTCTGCCGCGACTCTGGCGGCGCTGGGTTAAGTCGCACTGAAACCCATCAGCGCGGCGGTTATTTGGTCCGGTGCCGGGATCTTTGGCAGCGGAATAAACTCCCTTTCTTTCTTTGGTTTGTGAATCCTCTCTACCTTTTTCCTTCCTTCGCCCGGTCCATAGCCGTAAACACGAACAACCTTATGCCCCATGTGATTCATGTCCAGTCTGACGATATGTATTTCGCCGTTAGAAATAAGCTGCCTGGCGTAGGCACGAATCGTTTCATGCCCGACGCGGGACGCCTTAGCCCAGTCCATGACGTTCATTGGCTCATTTTCATAGAGCACATCCAGCATCCTGACGATGCATGTGCTATTTCCGATGTCACGTATTTTGCTCACAGTGATACCTCAATGACATGCGATGGGTTGCAGACAGACCAGAGTGTTTTATTCTTGATCACGACATAGCCCACGGCCTGCCCATTCAAGCAGCGGACGATCTGCTGTTCCCGGATCTCCAGCTTGGCGCGGACAATCTTCAATTCCTCGGCCGCATGTGACATGGAAATGATTGCGTCTAGGACGTAGAAGAACAGGCCGACGAAGGCCAGGGCATAGACGCACTCTCGAACTAGCTTCCAGTCGAACGGGTGGCCGGTGTTCCAGCGTAGGCCGTGCCTCATGCGCATACGGCGGAATAGGGTTGTCATCGCGCCACCATTAAAAGAATCGCAGCAATCGCCACGGCAACCCAATCAATCCAGGTCGGCTCAAAGTCGTTAAAGAGGTTCATTGCTTTCCTTCCGCTTTTTCAATGGCCCGGATTGCGATGCCGTAACCAGGCTCGGTACCGTTTTCCGCGCACTCCAGCAGATACTTGAGTGCCGCCAGCAAATCAGGCGCGGCGGCGATCAGCGCGGCATTGGCTTTTTTTTCATCGCATGAATACACAATTGCGATGGGATGTTTGTCTGCCCAAATGGTTGTGCAGCCGTATTCCGCTATCGTGTATCTCCACGGCCCGGGTGTATGGCTCATATCACCCTCCGCAGACGCATGATGAAAAGCGCCGTCTTCGTTTCAAGAATCGCTCGGTCAAGATTGCCCAGGTACAGCCAGACACAAGCCTGCTGCTTACAGAGTTCATAACCGTATTGGGCTATTCCGTCGATGATGTAGCCGCGAGCGCGGAGCAGGGCGAGGGCCGATTCGTTCATGGCCGAACCCTCGCTTCCACCTTGACCTTTAATCCCATCGGGCGCGGTTCGCGGTGTGAATAGAAGATACCGACGGCTTGCAATGTGGCATCGACCGAATCAGACGCGAGAATGCAGATGCGGGTTACGTCACCATTCGGATCGGTGATTTCAGCATCGAATGTCGCGCGCTGAATCAGCGCTTTCTCTGTCGGAGAGAGTTCGCCATTGGCCTCTCCGGAAAGTAGATCGAGAATGCTGGTCTTTGACATGATTGCTCCTTGGTTCGTTTTACTTCTCGCAGCAACTTGAAGGCTGGCGGCTGGGTGGTAGCCTTTCGTTTCACCGTTGCCGGTGCTGCGGACCTGTATCGTTGTTCCCGCTCGCATCAGCCGCCATGCTTCAAGATGCCGCTTACCACTTACCGCTTACCACCCATCGGCACTGCGGAGTCGCCTGTTCATCCGGCTTGCATCCGGGGGAAATCCGAATGGCCATTCGGCTCGCTTCCATCAACTCACGGAGGTATTACAAGCAACTCCGCAGTGCCGACTTCTGTTCTGCTACCTTTCGCGCCCAGTGCCAGCTTTCCGTAGATCCCTGGCTGCACTCTGATCACGCTTGCCGCATTCACGGCCTGATCTGCCTGGTTTGTTGGCTCGTCCCGTTTGGCTATTGCCGATTGGTGCGAGTTGATGAAAGCATAACTTACTATGCTCAAAAACGCAAGCGAAACTTACGGCTTGATGTAAAATAGTTTCCGTTCCTGGAATTTCAGGCAACAAAAAACCCGCCGTGGCGGGTTGGGTGGAAGCGGTAGATGTCCTTGCTCCCAATTGGATACCGAAACGCGATCAATCTCAAACCGATCGGCAATTTTCTGCTGCGTTAATTTCGCAGCTTTTCTTGATGATCGGAAATAATCCTTGAACTTCATGTGTTTATTATGTAACCCCTGCTTACTGTTGTCACTGAAAGAATCGCTTGCTATTTTTGTAAGTTTGCCTTACTATGGCAAACATGAACGCACCTCTCAAAAAAGCAATCATCCTAGCTGGCGGTCCCGCCAACATAGCTAGGAAGCTAAAAATCACTTCCCAAGCCATTAGCCAATGGGAAGTCGCCCCCGCCAATCGTTGTATTGACCTTGAAAATATGACCAACGGCAAGGTGACTAGGCACCAACTGCGCCCCGATATTTTCGGAAGTAAGCGAACGGAAGCTGCCTAAATGTCCGACGACGAAGAACTGATCGAAGTGCGTGCGCGAGTGCCATCCGTAATCGCCGCAGTTCTTGATCTTCACGCCAAAAACATCGCTCGATTCAAGGACAGCCGCGAACGACTTATCGGAGAGATTCTTAACCAGTGGTATGAGGAACAGGTTCATACGGCCAATGTAACGGTCAATAGGACAAAGGAGCAACGGCGCTAGATCGGCAGTATGTCGGCATGACATTGGACATCATGGAGGAAGAATGACACTCGAAGCGCATCCGATAGCCAGTATCTTCCCGCGTATGAACGAGGATGATTTGGCGTCACTCGAAGCAGACATCCGGAAGCGCGGTCTGCTTGAGGCGATCTGGCTCTACGAAGGAAAGATTCTGGACGGTCGGCATCGGTACGCGGCCTGTTGCGCTGGAGGTGTTGAGCCGCAATTCAGGGAATACGAAGGCGATGATGCAGTGGGATTTGTCGTTTCGCTGAATCTCAAGCGGCGGCATCTGAATGAAAGCCAACGTCAAATGGTCGCGGCAAATATTACAACCCTTTCCAGAGGGGATAACCAGCATACGCCAAATGGCGGGACCTCTCAGGCACAGGCCGCCAAACTGCTTAACACCTCTGAGCGTGGCGTGCAGCGTGCCGCCGTAGTGAAAAGGGAAGGCGCCATTGAGTTAGTTGCCGCCGTTCAATCCGGCAAAGTATCGGTCAGTGCCGCGGCCGATGTTGCGACGCTTCCGAAGCGGGTGCAGCAAGAAATTGTTGCTAAAGGTGAGCGGGAAATTCTTCAAGCAGCAAAGGCTATTCGAGCAGAAAAATCAGAAGTTCGTCGCGCAGAAATTGCCGCAATCAAAGCGGCCAATCCCATTGAAATACCGTCCGGAAAATATTCTTGCATCGTTATCGATCCGCCCTGGGAAATGCAGAAGATTGAGCGTGATGTCAGGCCGAATCAGGTGGGATTTGATTATCCAACAATGAGCGAGGAAGAACTATCGAACTTTAATTTAGCTGGAATGGCCGCCGATGACTGCCACTTGTTTTGTTGGACCACGCATAAGCATTTGCCGCTGGCTTTGCGCTTGGTCGAAAAATGGGGATTCCGGTATGTCTGCACCCTGGTATGGCATAAGTCAGGTGGATTTCAGCCGATTGGCCTTCCTCAGTATAACTGCGAGTTTGTCTTGTACGCGCGTCGCGGTACGCCGGAATTCGTAGATACCAAAGCGTTTCCCTGTTGCTTTGAAGCGCCAAGACGGGAGCATTCAAGAAAGCCTGATGAGTTCTATTCTACAGTCTTGCGGGTAACGCAAGCGCCGCGCATCGATGTTTTTAGTAGAGAGCATCGCAACGGGTTCTCTCAATTCGGGAATGAAGTGTCTAAATTTGGTGAGGCTGCCTAATGGGATACGACCTTGATCGCCGCTGGTCAGACGCCTTCATTCCGGCCATCAAGAAAATTGTCGGGCCTCTGTTGCTCGAAGAATCGTCATTCGAAGTTGACACAAAGCAAGCGGCGGATTTGGTCATTTTGAACGCCAGGGACAAAACAATAGCAGCAAGAATCAGGCGGAATGGCTATGCCGACAGATACCCGTATGAATTTACGATACGAGCAAAACGTGATAGCGGGGCTAAAACTGAATTAGAGAAAATTGTCGATGGATTTGGGGATTGGATGTTTTACGGCCATGCGAATGACAACAGAGTGGATATAGACCGCTGGATGGTTATTGATCTATCTGGGCTTCGTGCTGCGCTGATTAGAAATAAAGCCCCGTATCAGAAGCAAAGCAATGGCGATGGGACCCATTTCATTGCATTCGATATTCGCGCCCTTCCTGAGTATTGCCTAATTTCGGCGAGCTTCCCATTGAGCCGTGAGAGGGTGGCAGCATGATCCGAATCTCGCTCACCAACGACCTACGCCGCCAAGCTGCCCATAGGGCAATTGACGCGGCGAAGGATGGCGACGAAGTATCGATCTCAGCACCAAGCAAAACGCGGGATATGGAATGCGCCTATCACGCCACGTTCAGCGAAGTAGCCGCTCAATGTTCCCACCTTAATCGCCAGTTTTCATCAGAAGGCTGGAAGCGGCTCCTGGTCGATCAGTTCTGCCGGGAAATGCTTGAAATGCCTGACCTTGATCCGGACATTCGGGACAATCTGAAAAGCCCGATTGAAATGGTTCCTTCACTCGATGGTCGGGCAATCGTTGCAATCGGAATCCAGACGCGCAAGTTCAAGCGCAAGACGGCAACCGCGTTCCTCGAATGGCTCAATGCTTTCTGCGCTGAGAACGGTGTCAAGAGACATGCGCCAGAGAGGTACGCAGCATGACCAACAACTATATCCGCCGGCTGCTGAAAGACAACTACCTGTCGCTTGTCGATTTCAAGGCCAAGTCTCCGCAGGAATTGATCGACATGGCAAAGATCATTTGCCAGTGGCAGTTACAAGGCAAGGTCCATCAGTACAAGTGCAAGAACCACTATCCGGTTTATTCGATCAACCCAAAGCATCCGGGCCGGAACTTCGCATGGAAACCGTTGCCAGTGGGTGCGTCTGCTTTGGCGAGGGGAACATGAGCCTGGCCACTGCTAAAGTCTCCGGCTATAAGCGGGTGAAGACTCGCAAGTGCAAAGAATGCCGCAGTGAGTTTCAGCCATCGCGTATTGGGCAGAAAGTTTGCTCCCCGGCCTGCGCGCAAAGACTGGCAGAAAAGCATCGGGAGAAAGTGACGAGAAAGGAAACACGCAGCAAGCTGCTTGCACTCAAGCCGCTCTCTCACTTCGAGAAGATTGCGGAACGGGCAGTAAATCGCTACGTCAGGCTCAGAGACAGGAATGAGGGCTGCTGTAGCTGCGACAAAACGGCCACCTGGGGTGGACAGTGGCATGCATCCCATTTGAAGTCTGTAGGGGCTAATTCAGCCCTTAGATTCAATCTCTGGAACATCAATAAATCCTGCTCGATCTGCAACAACCACCGGAGCGGGAACATTGCCGAGTATCGAAAATGGTATTCCGAGAGATTCGGACAAGACCGGCTTGACTGGCTGGATAACCAACCAAAGACGAAACGATACACGCGGGAATATCTAATCCGGCTGGCAAAGGTGTTTAACAAGCGGTGCCGGATGATTGAGAAGAGGGAGGCGGCATAGTGGCTAGGATCAGAACAATAAAGCCAGAGTTCTTTACAAGTTCAGATATTGCTGAATTGACGCCACTAGCACGCCTCTTTTACATAGCTTTATGGTGTGAAGCTGACCGAGAGGGCCGGTTAGCCTGGAATACCAAAACTCTGAAATTCCGATACTTGCCCGCTGACGACAGTCCCATCGAGGTGATAGCAAAGGAACTTATCGACTCCGGCCTGATAGTGCCGTATGAAGTGGATGGCGTGAAATATGCCGAAATCCCCACTTTTTCGAAGCACCAGGTAATCAATAACAGGGAGTCACCTAGCACTTTGCCAGCTCGCGTGCATGACGCGTCGCCACGCGTGAAAGCGGAAGGAAGGAAGGAAGGGAAGGAAAGGAAGGAAGACGCGTCAAAGCAAAGACGAGAAACTCTCCTTCCTAAAGACTTTGAAATTTCAGAATCTGTCAGGAAGTGGGCTGCTGAACATGGGTATAACCGCCTGGAGGAACGGTTAGACCACTTCAAGGACTGGGCGATTTCAAAAGCTGCGAAGTATTCCGACTGGGATGCTGCGTTTCGTAATGCGATAAAAGGTGACTGGGCGAAGTTACAGCCTTGCAAGCCGGTTTTATCAGTCATGGCGGGTGCGGTATGAAAGGTATATCCCGCCTGATCGCCATGCGGAAAGCCGGTAAGCGTCCGACTTCCGTGTGGATCAACTTCGACAAGCCCTATTCCGAACCGAAGTTCATCAACGAATGGCATCACCTGGAGCTTGAATACGCTCCGGACAATGACCTACGGCCATTCGTCGATCTCGATGTGATCCTGTTCGCGGATACCTGGCGCGAGGAAGTTGGCGACCTGTACGCGAAGCTGACGAAGTTTGCCCGGACCATCACGGTGCTGATTACCGACTTCGGGGATGACATCGGCTGGTGGTGGGACAAGGAACTGGGGCGGTGCGACTTCGGGCAACGCTGCTATGCCAGGGAACTGAGGGATGTTCATGCCGACGCTACCGCTGCAGCGGTCAAGGGTAACAAAGAGGCCTACGCTGCATCGCAAGCGAAAGAGGCTGAAATCATCAAATCACGCAATACCGCAACGGAGGGAATTTGAGCATGGCGAAGATTTTCGCAGACGACACGATCGACTTTGCCAAGTACCTGAGCGAAACGGACTCGGACCACAAGGTCAGGCCAGCCAGCGACTATGCGAAGGAAGTTGAGGCTTATTTCCACGACAAGACCAAAGAGCAGGGAATCCGTCTTCCATGGGAAAAGACCCACGACAAGATCGCCTTCCGTCCGAGTGAGGTCACAGTCTGGGGTGGATACTCCGGCCACGGGAAGAGTCTGGTGATCGGCCAAGTCATGAATCACTTCATGCGGACCTACCGGACGAAGGTTTGCATCGCCTCCATGGAAATGAAACCGCATATCACGCTTGCGAGAATGTGCCGCCAAGCGGCGAACGGCGTGCCGGACGTACCCTACATCCAGAAATTCCACAAAGGCACTGACGGGCTTCTATGGCTCTACGACCAGCAAGGGACGGTTAAGGGCGAAAAGATGGCCGCGGTTATACGGTACGCATCAGAAAAGCACTCAGTCCAGCACTTCGTGATCGATTCCCTGCTCAAGTGCGGATTCGCGGAGGACGATTACACCGGGCAGAAGATGTTTGTTGATCAGCTCTGCTCAATCGCCCGGGATACCGGCGTGCACGTGCATCTGGTCCATCACTCCCGCAAGGGCCAGGACGAATACAAGATCCCCGGTAAGCACGACATGAAGGGTACGGGCTCGATCACGGATCAGATTGATAACCTGATCATCGTTTGGCGAAACAAAAAAAAGGAACAGGAAATGCAGGCCGGAAACATGGCGAATCAATCCGAAGCCGATGCCATTCTCGCCGTCGAGAAGCAGCGCAACGGCGAATGGGAAGGGAAGCTGGCGCTCTGGTTCGACATTTCTAGCCGTGGCCTGGTTGAGACTTCAACGCATGGATTCTGAGTTAGACCGTGAAGAGTTCGATGAACTCGCCGGAAAACTCGAATTCGAACAAGGCAACACCCGAGCAGAAGCAGAAAGACTCGCACGCCAGGCAATGGGTTCGCATCAACGAAACAGCTATGCAGTCCGGAGATTGGACGATTGCAAAGTACCAAGTCGAAGGGAAGTGGATACACAAGCTCTGGGATGGGGAAAAGATGGTCGGGAAGTTTGAATCGTTTGCTGAGGCTGATGCGGCGATAGATGAAGAACGCAAAAGTCACCGGGCTCCGGCGGCTTTATCGCCGGAGGCTCCGGTGGACTGCCGGGTTGGCAGGCAAAACGTATCCTCGGAGTGATGATGGCTGAGAAAGTGACAATCGGGAATTGCGAACTGTGGCACGGAGACTGCCGCGAAGTGCTGCCGCTGCTGCCTCCCGTCGAGCGGGTGCTGACCGCCCCGCCGTCTGGGATTGGGTTTGCGGCACAACCAACACGCTACCAAAGAGCCAACGGAATTACCGCAACCACATGGGACGACGAGACTCCGCCGGCTTGGGTGTTTGGCCTGATGTTGGAGAAGGCGAAAACCATGATTGTATGGGGCGGCAATTACTTCGCGCTCCCGCCTTCGCGCGGTTGGTTGGTTTGGATGAAAAGCGGGAACGCGCCTTCGATGGCCGATCTTGAAATGGCGTGGACGAACATGGATATGAACGCCAGATGCTTTGAAAAGTCGGTGAAGTCGGCGAGCTTGGAAAAGAACTTGCAAAGCGCGGCACACCCGACACAAAAGCCGGTGGCGCTGATGGAATGGTCCCTGGGCTTCGCGAAGGCCGAAACGGTTTGCGACCCATTCATGGGCAGCGGAACAACCGGCGTCGCCTGCGCCCGGATGGGCTTGCACTTCACTGGCATTGAACGGGAAAGAAAGTATTTCGACATCGCGGTGCGCCGAATAGAGCAAGCATACGCGCAGCCCCGGCTGTTCGAGGATGCAAAAGTCGGCGCTGGCGATACGGCGGTGCAGGTGGAGCTTTTGCCTGCCAACGCATAGTTAACCCCTAAATCGGTGTCTACACCAGATTAAGGGACCGCAAGAAATGAACCCATTCCTTGACCCGGCCAAGATTCTTGAAGGGAAAGAGCAGAAACCCTGCGGGGATTGTATCCACAGGCTCTGGATGTGGGGTATCTATCACCGGATCTGCACCAAGCATCAGGGCAGAGTTGGGTATGCGTGCCACAAGTGCGAGGATTATGTGAAGGTGAAGCCATGAACGCGATAGAAAAATGGCTTGATTTTGAGCTGAGGAATTGGTCCCGTTGGTGCTGGATTGGCTCCTACCCTCACCCATTACCGCCAAGGACATGCGGAAGCCTTGAGGGCGACTACATACCGCCGCCGTGGGATGGTATGGATTTGATTGTTAGGCCACCGCCGCCGAACGAAGTAAATGCAAATCTTGTTGATAAGGTATGGCGCAATCTCCCGGAGAACCCCAAGAAGGTCTTGCGCATGGAATACCCGCAGCGCCACTTATGGGAAGGGGCGATCTCAGGACATCGCGCCGCAGCTAGGCTGGTTGGGCTGAGTTATCGGAAATACATGGATGCTTTGGTGGTTGCCGTTGATCGAGTGAGAAAGGCGTTTGATGAAATACGCATCTGAAGTCATCGAATTAATGGGCGCATACCCTGGAAGGCTATTTCGGATGGTCGAGATAGTCAGGTATGTCTGCCCTAGCCCTAGGTCGCCAAGAGAGCGTAGCGCAGTCAGAGAGGCAATACGAATTGTGCTTGCCGCACTGAAAGTAAGCGGCGCAATATTCATCCGGAAACCTCGCGCAAATTCTTGTTATTACGTTTATATCTGGAAAAGTGCCAACTGCCATGGCGGAAAAGTGCCAGCTAAAGTGCCAAACTATTGCCGGGATAGTGTTTTCTGAAATTCGCTTGGTCGGGTAGCCGGCCTTTTACCGCCGCTTAGATGCGGCGTTTCTTCTTCCTCCTCACTGGCCTAAACCCCGCCAGTTTGCCGCCTCCGGGCGGCTTTTTATTTAAGGATCTGCCGCATGTTCGCTGGTCTGTTTTCCTTCCTCGCCGGGTCTGCCTTCCGCCTGATTTTTGGCGGCGTGATGGAATGGCTCGGGAAGAAGCAAGACCACCAGCACGAAATGGAACTGCAGCGGCTCCAGGCTGATCTTGAAGCCGGCCGGCATGAGCGCGATATGGCGCGCATTAGCTTACAGGCGCAGTTGCAAGTGCAGCAAATCACGGTGGTTGCCGATGCGGCAGAGCGCAAGGCAGAAGCTGACGCATTTATCGAGGCGGTCAAGGCGACTGCCACCAAGACCGGTATCGCGTGGGTGGATGCATGGAATCAAAGCATACGTCCGGCAGGCGCCACAATCTCCCTGCTGATATGGGTCGGCGTGATGGTATCGGCCAGCCTGATACTCTCAGACTTTGACCGGGAATTGATTGGCGCCTTTTTGGGCGTGTTCGTCGGTGAGCGGATTCACGCTCGGCTCCGATGATCACATCTGAGCCGACTACCTCTTTACCGGCCGGCCAACAGGCTTTGCCGGAATCCCCAGACGGGCGAGAGCACGGCGAACGCTGGACACGGCCACGCCGTAGCGCGCAGCGGCAGCGGCAGGAGTGCATCCGCTGCGCTGGAGGTGGGAAACCGCGAGTGTTACCTCGCGGGATTGGCGGGCGGTCATCGCGTCAGACTCGCATTGACGGCCGCAACGATCTCTGCGTTAAGTTGCTCGTCAGTGGTTTTTGCTCCGAGGATCAGATCGCGAGTCTCAACCCACACACCGAGGCTATGCGCAATCAATGCTGCATCGCGGTTGCCTTGTTCCCGGCCAGTAATAACAGCGCGGGCAGTTGCCATCATGTTTTTGCGGTATCCGGTCATCTTGATCTCCTTGGTTTAGGGTTTATTGGCGGGCGGGCAGCTCCGTGCTACCCATGCACCAGATAATAGTGCATCATGCGCCAATGTCAAGAGTTTTTTGCAAATAAATTTTGAGGATGGAATGATCGAGCGCCTTACCGAATTCTTCAAGCTGGCGAAGCGGTTCGAGGGCTGCCGGCTGATGCCGTATTACTGCCCTGCCGGGGTGCTCACGGTTGGATATGGCGCTACCGGCCACGGCGTATTCCCCGGCCAAGCCTGGACCAAAGAACAGGCTGAGAAGCGGCTGGAACAGGATGCGATCAAGTTCGCCCGCGGCGTGCTGGCAGCTTGCCCGGTACTGGCAACGGAATCGGATAGCCGATTCTCTGCGGCCACTGATTTTGCATACAACCTCGGTTTGGGCGCCCTACGCGGATCGACCATGCGAAAACGCATCAACGCGGGATCTTGGGAATCTGCTTCCCGAGAATGCTGCAAATGGGTTCGTGGTGGGGGGCGGGTATTGCGTGGCCTAGTCCTTCGCCGCGCCGCCGAATCTCAACTACTCCTAGGAACCGCATGAAATGGCCATTGACGTGAAAAGTGAAATACTCTCCGCCATCGCCAAGGCCGACGACCAGAACATGAAAACCCTGCTTCTGCTCATGCTCGGGGTTCTCGAAGAGATCGGCGGCAAGATCGACGCCATCTGGAAGAATGATAAAGCGCTCCGTGAAGCCGTCCTGAACGGCCACGAAGCCGTCCATGGACGGCACCACGAATGGATCGAGCAACGAATGGAATCTAAATGTGCTGCCGCCTGCCAATGGGCAGAGAAGAAGATGGTAGAAGAGATTGAGGCAACCAAGACCGCAAAGGAAGATGCCCGAGCCGATAAGCGAGTCGCGCGCGATGCCGTAATTCGTCAGGTAGTGACAATTTTCGTCTCGGTCGCGGCCGGCGTTGTTGGCGCGCTGTGGGCACTGAAATAACCTCAGGAGATCCAAATGGCAACAATCTGCGTAGAAATCGAGATCGATACCGAGACCGGGAATCTGACCGTGGCGGAATGCCCGCCCGGCGAAGAAAAAATGGCTGGCGAAGAGGGCAACGAGCCCGCTGGCCAATCCTTTACCAACATCGATGAAGCGATGAAGGCCGTGGCAGCGATCCTGACTCAAGGCCAGCAGACGCCAGACCAGGCCCACCAATCGGTGATGACCGGCTACAAGAAGGCCGGCAATCGACCAATGATGGGGATGTAATCCACCATGTCCAATGAAAGGGGCAGCAACGTGATTAACCCGAATAAGTTGTTGAATTCGTGATTATGGGAATTCTTGTAAATGCGCGGCATGAGCATTTTGCTCATCAGGTCGCAAAGGGCGAAGATGCAACAGCAGCATATATCGCGGCAGGGTATAGCAAGAACGGAGCGCAGCCATCTGCCGCCCGTTTGCTATCAAAAGCTATGGTTTCAGCACGGGTCGAAGAGATCAAGGAAAACATTGCCAAGATAGCGACGGAAAAGACGGCTATTACGAAAGCGTGGGTCTTGGATCAGTTGGTTGAGATTGTTGCAATGGCAAAAGCAGCGGAACCAGTCCTTGATAGCGATGGTAATCCCATTGGCGAGTACAAGCAGAACCTTGCAGCCGGGAACAAGGCGCTTGAGTTGATTGGGAAAGAAAAGGGAATGTTCGTTGAGCGCAAGGAAATCAGAACCGGACCGCTTGAAGAACTTAGGGATGAGTCCTTGGACAACATCATTGCCAAGAAAGCCAAAGAATTGGGGCTGACGCTTCACTGATGGACGACATAGACAGTCTTCCGCCGCGGGTGGCATTGGCCCTTGCGCTGGAAGAAAAGGCCCGTCGCAGGGCGCGCAGGAAGATTAAGATGTATTACCCTGATGAGGGACCGTTGCGCCGGGAGTTGTACCAGAAGCACCTGATGTTCTTCAGGGCTGGTCGAACGCATAGCACCAGAGGCTTCATAGCGGCCAATCGGGTTGGCAAGACTGAAGGCGCTGGTGGCTACGAGCTTACCTTGCACTTGACTGGGGATTACCCGGTCTGGTGGGAAGGCGCCGAGTTCGATGCGCCCGTTCGGACCTGGGTTGCCGGTGATACCGGCAAGACAGTGCGGGATATTCTGCAGGAAAAGATGCTTGGTCCGTGGGGAAACTTCGGAACTGGGTTGATTCCGGGCGATGACATCGTTCGCTATACCAGCAAGCAGGGCGTTTCGGAAGCCGTCGATACAGTTTGGGTCAAGCATCGCACCTATGGCGTGTACGATGGTGACAGCCGCATCGTCTTCAAGAGTTACGACCAGAAGCGCGAAGCCTTCCAGGGAACTGAGCAAGACATCATTTGGCTTGACGAAGAGGCTGACGAGAGTATCCGCGGCGAGTGCATGTTGCGGTTGATGACCACGAACGGGTTGTTGATCGAGACATTCACCCCGTTGAAGGGGATTACTCCAGTGGTCATGCAGTACCTGCCGAACGGGGAAGTGACCAGCGACATCGAGGTTGGCGAGGACAAAGCCTTGATTATGGCGGGCTGGTCTGATGTACCTCACCTTGGAGAAGCTGAGCAGAAGCGCATGTTGGCGGAAACCCCGCCTTACTTGCGTGATGCTCGGTCTAAGGGAATCCCGAGCTTGGGATCTGGGGCGATCTATCCGGTGCCTGAGTCCGAAATCAAGGTGGCGGACTTCCCGATACCAAAGCATTGGCCGCGACTGTATGCCCTGGACGTGGGCTGGAATCGAACTGCAGCACTGTGGGGCGCTTGGGATAGAGACAGCGACACGATTTACCTGATTGCCGAGCATTACCGTGGCCAGGCCGAGCCGGCGATTCATGCGAACGCTATCCAGTCGAAAGGAAAATGGATTGAAGGCGTGATTGATCCCGCTTCAAGGGGTCGCGCCCAGGCGGACGGCGAGAAGCTAATCGAGTCCTACAAGGGTCTCGGGCTTAAGCTTCATCTTGCCAACAATGCCAGGGAATCGGGGATATACGAGGTTTGGCAGAGGCTTTCGACTGGCCGACTCAAGGTATTCGCCTCATTGGGTAGTTGGCTGACTGAATACCGGATGTACCGGCGCGACGAGAAAGGCGCCATCATCAAAGAAAACGACCACTTGATGGACTGCAGTCGTTATCTGGTTCTGGCCGACGCAAGGTATTGGAAGGTTGGAGAGCAACCCAAGAAGAAAGCAACAGAAGTATTCGAGCCCCTGAATTCATCCATGGGCTACTGATCAGCATCAAAGTCTCACCGAAAGGAGACGGGAATGATCGATATAGATACATGCCCGTTTTGCGGGTACGCAGCAAGAGTGGTCAGAACTAGGGATATAGCTCAATGGTGGTACTGCGAGTGTAGCCGATGCTTTACTCGCCAACTTGCTAGTCAGACTGAGAAAGAGGCGATTAGCAAATGGAATGCCCGGGTGCAACG
>Ga0172370_10005939_pt1 | contig 15552 bp, 18 predicted proteins | sample LakKiv5m_FD_114538 | JGI IMG/M metagenome (GOLD analysis project Ga0172370, IMG submission 114538) | Freshwater microbial communities from Kabuno Bay, South-Kivu, Congo - kab_022012_11.5m | ecosystem: Environmental > Aquatic > Freshwater > Lake | place: Democratic Republic of the Congo...
CCCTGCTCGGCTATATATGGCAAAATTCTCTTCGACAATTTTGCCAACCTCGCGGGATAATCGTACGCATTCATCCCAGGGCTGAAGCCCTGGGTTTTCTGCTTGCACGATTTATAAAAATAAGTTCCTTGATGTTCCGTAATGTTTCGGGAGGTTCCTTGACGTTACATCTTTCGTGAAGTGAAACCTTAAGGAACTTTATGGAACCTTAAGAAACCTCAAGAAACTTTATTAATCAGCCTCCTCCGACAAAACTGACGATCTCAACCTCATCATTCTCCTGCAAAACAATGGTTTCCCAATCTTTTTTATCGACAATGCGCCGGTTATACTCGATGACGATCTTCCCCGCGGACAAACCCTTGCGGGCAACCAGACCGGCAAGGCTCGTCGCTGAGGAAAAGTCCGTTTCTTTACCGTTGATCCGTATGCGCGCCATCCTTTTTCCTTTCCACTATCATATGTTTTAAAGTTTTGGCCGCCGCAGTAGTATCTTCCGCCTGCATGATCCGGCGGATTACCGCAATATTACGGGCACCAAGACCCAAGACTTCACTGATGTTCTGTTCATTGATACCGCCGATACAGACGACCGGTTTTTGAGCGCTTCGTAAGACTTCCGGCAGATCTTTCGTTCCGATAGCGTAATTCTTTGTCTGTGTCGAGAAAAGCGGGCCGAAAGCAATATAATCCACGTCAAGATCATTTGCAAGTTTAAACTGTTCCAAAGAATGCGTTGAAACCCCGATGATCTTATCCTTGCCGATGATCCGGCGGGTAGCGGGTATCGAGAAATGCACCATATCTTCCTGCCCGACGTGTACGCCATCCGCGCCGATTTCATGCGCGAGAACCGGGTCGTCATTAACGATAAAAAGCACCCCGTGTCTTCTGCAGCACTCTTTAAGGGCAAACCCTAAAGAGATCAACTCCTCATGCGGCATTGTCTTTTCACGCATCTGGATACAATCGACACCACCGGCAATAGCTTCTCCTGCGATTTCCAGAAGGTCCTTCTGCGGGCAATATTCTCCGCTTAAAACCAGATAGAGACTATAATCTTTAAACTTCGGCATGAGAACACACCAGGATCGTAATGCAAGTTCTACTCAATGGACGGATTACCCCCCTCAACAGAGGTCCTCATTGCTTTACCCTATTTCTGTTTTGGGGAGGGAATCCATGCGGACTCCACGACAACGTTCCCGCAATGACTAATACACTCTCTTATTCGCCAAAGCATCCCACGTTTTAAAAAGATTTTTACACTCTTTGGCCATGCAGCCGGCATGGATCGTTATGGAGCACTTACCTAAAGATCTTAGGGTCGTATTCCTGATCATTAATTCCCGGAAACCGCTACGTGCCGCGTCATGAATGGTCGTTCCATAGACCACGGTCTTGATCCCGGCCCAATGGATCGCTGAAAAACACATCGGGCATGGTTCCGTCGTTGAATACAGGACCGCTCCGGACAGGTCAAAACTCCGTATCTTTCGTGACGCGTGCCGGATCGCGTTGATCTCGGCGTGACAGGTCGCGTCATACTTTAAAACCGTATTACGGCACACCGCCAGTATTTTTCCATTCTTTACGATGCACGATCCGAAGGGGCCGCCGTGCATTGATCTTAAATTCTTTCCGGCTTCCTTGATGGCAAGACGCATGTACCGATCCAAAGGTTTTTCTTTGCTCATTGAAAGGCTTCTTTCAAGAAAGATTCAAAGGCCTGCCACGAACGTTTGTCCGCGGATTGATTATACGCTACGCCTTTCGATGGGTCGTTGCCGGCTTCCGGATTCGTAAAACTATGGACCGCGTTACCGTACAAGACCATCTGCCAGTCTACTTTTGCGTTGCGCATCTCATTTTGAAATTGCAATACCTGTTCCGGAGGGACATTCGGGTCATCCGCGCCGTGCAGGACCAATATCTTCGCTTTGATATTCTTCGCGTCATCAGGATGCGGAGTATCCAGGTTTCCGTGGAAGCTGACCGCTCCGCGCAGGTCAGCGCCGCTGCGCGCCGTTTCCAGGGCTACCCCGCCCCCGAAACAATATCCCATGACCACGATCCTCTTCGGATCGACCAGCGGATTTTTTTTCAGAAAATCCAACCCGGCTAACGCGCGTTTACGCATGAGCGTTCTATCCTTTCGATACAATGACGCTTGCTGCGACGCTTCAGTCACGTTACGCGGCCGTACGCCTTTTCCGTACATATCGACGGCAAACGCGATATATCCTAATCGCACGATCTGTTCGGCGCGGCCCTTGACGTATGGCCCCACGCCCAGCCAATCATGGACCAACACCACAGCCGGGGTTTTTGATTTCACGGCGTCATCGTAAGCCAAATACCCCTGGCATACGACGTCTCCATTCCGGTATTCCACGACCTCTCCTTTTATCGCGCCAAAGGACGACTGGACAAAAAACAAGACTCCAACGCCCATAAATATCCATTGTATAGTTTTCATACCGCACCTCCTAAAGAATTATGCGAACTCCCGAACTGAAAAGATCCGAGTCCTGAGCCGATAGCAGACCAATGCCTATTTCCCGCCGATTTTACAAAGAGTCAGTATTCCTAATAGGACCATAAAGACCGCGGTGACCTTTTTTAACCGGCATGTTTGAATATGTTTTACGGTCAAACCCGCGCCAACAACCGCCGGAAGAGCACCCAAGACAAGAATTCCTATTAACGGCCAATCAATCGACCTTCCCATAATAACGTACAGGATAAAACCGGCCAAACACGTCATAGCTTTCGCGAACGCGGTAATACCGACGACATTCTTCATGTCTACCCCCGATAAAACCTGCCCGCCGGACAATACCGGCCCGAACCCGCCGCCGGAAATACCTTTGTTAAAAGACGCGATAATACCCAAAAAGACTATTTTCTTCCAGGAATATGTATACACTTTTCCTACAGACGCGAAAACAATCACCCCGATCATGACAACGAGAAGGCCGATATACAACGTCAAGATCCGTTGGGGTATGGTTAGGGCGACAAAAACCGAAGCGATGACGCCGATCAGACTCATCGTGCCGATGGTCAACGCGATCCTGAACTCTTTCGATTTAAAATGCAGGTCGACGTTATTGCAACGATGATGCACAAAACAAGCCACGCTATCGATCATCAATTGAGAGACCAATACCGCGGGAATGACTTTTAACGGCGCGTGGCCCAATACGATAAGAATGGGAGAAAGAATGGTCCCGTACCCGCCGCCCAAACCTGAATCAAGATATCCTCCGATAAAAGCAACAAAGAATTCGGCCATAATCAAATTTCTTATCTAAACATCTAGGCTGCACGCGAGTCGCTCCCCCCCACGCCTGCCGAATCTTTATCCCGGTGCAAGTGCTGTTGCGCATCCTTCAACCGTTGCATAAAAGTCCCTTTCTTAAACTCCGATATCCACCCTTTTAAAATGATCCATCCTCCGAAACGGACCAGATTATTCCGCCAGGGCCGGTACCAACGCATCCAGCCGAGCTGAATATCGTAAAAGAAAAGGATAAGCGACGGAAAAGAAAAAACATGTAACCCGACGAAAAACATATACCGGAACTGATAGAATTTACCCATGATCTTGCGCATCGCAAACTGCAGATCCTGAGCCGTCAAAGGCCGGTCCGGTTCAAACGTCGGAAAATTGCCGTCATAATATTCCCAACCGATGTCTTCCCGTGAATATATCCGCTTCTGATTGGCCAGCCTTCCCCGAAATTCCGTACCGGGTAGCGGGACCGGCAGCAACACCTGAACGGTATCGATCTTTGCCTGCTTGATGAATGTGCGGTACCGCTTGATCCGCGCTTCCGCGGACATCGAAAAATGCTCGCCTTCTTTGAGCGGATACCCGAAAATAAACATGCCGTGGACCATAAAACCGAAATCATGGTATGAACGGGCCAGCGCGATCATATTTTCCGGCTTAATATGTTTTTTCATCGCGTCCAATTCTTCTTTTATCGGTGATTCAAAACCGATCGCGACCATATTAATACCGGCCTGGCGCATAGCCGAGAGTAATTCCGCGTCATTAGCCTTATCCAACCGTATCTGCACGGTCAGATCAAGCCTTTTTCCCATATATTCCTGGTATTCTTTCAAGAGATGGCAAAATCGTATTGTCTCATCGCGATATTGGCCGAAAAGGTCATCCACGACAAAAAAATGCCGGGCATCAACGGTCTCGACAAGATACCGGATATCTTCCAACAGGCGCTCTACCGACGCGCAACGCGGTTTACCTTTGACGGTGCAAAATTCGCAATCCATGCCGCATCCGCGGATCCTGCCGACAGGATACAAAGATATCTTGGCGTAACGGACCAGCGAGAAATCCGGATGCGGTAAGCGGTCAAAATCAGTTATCGGTTGCCGAGCAGATGTAAAGATCGTACGGTTATCTTCACGATACGCGATCCCCTTGATCTGACTGACCGGCAAGCCTTCCTGCAAAGCGGATAGAAGTTCTTTTATCGTTTCTTCCGCCTCCCCTAAGATCACATAGTCGATACCATGCTGAAATGCTTCTTCAATGGTCTCTTTGACAAAATGCTGGCCTCCGGCGATCGTGGTGATCCCTTTCTCTTTGTAAAAACGCGCTACCGTATACAACCGGGGGATCGTACTGGTCAATCCGCCATATAATCCCACGACGTCCGCAGGACGAAGCGTCTGCAAAAATTCGTGGTCAGCTCCACCCGCCCGGCCTTTGGGGCCGTACCGGCGCAAATTGTTTTCATCGATGACCTCGACATCCCACGACTCCATCTTATTTATCGCGCTGGCGACAGATACCGGGCCCAACGCGGTCGTCCGCTCGGCAACATGCGAATAAATATTGAACGTCGGATACGCCGGAGCAACTATTCTTACGCGATGCCTCTTCTTCGATACGTTAAACATATATCCTCCATCTCTATTGTATACGCTGATCATCGTGTTTCAGTAAAACCCGCAAACGACTACCTCACGAATTCACCCTATACTCGGTAAAGGATATTATAACAGATACCGGCGCTCAAGAGAAAAAAACTTCAGAGATCACTGGTGATGTTCGGTACCGTGCGCGTGCGGATGCGAATGGATAATATCTTTGTGGCGATGACGGTGAATATGAATAAGATTGTGTTCCTGCAAAAACACGCTATCGGCCAGGACCTCGCCTACCGGAGCACTACGGACGATCTTTTTATCGGTACTGAATATATGGACCGTATCCGCGATCTCTTCAACGATATGCGTATCATGCGTGGCGGTAATAATGGTCTTTCCTTGTTCGTGCTGCTCTAGAAGAATGTCGATAATATCCCGGGTAGTCTGCGGGTCTAATCCGGCGGTCGGCTCATCAAGCAGCAATATCTGCGGCCGGATAGCCAAGACTGACGCGATCGCGACTTTCTTCTTCTCCCCGATGCTTAATTGATGCGGCATACGATCAAGCAGATGGCGTATCCGCAACAATTCTGCCAAATCCGCTACGCGTTGCCGCACGTCGCCGCTGGCGCAACCTAAATGCAAAGGGCCAAAAGCAATGTCTTCTTTTACCGTCGGACAGAACAATTGAACATCGGGATTCTGAAAAACAAAACCCACGGAACTCCTGAAGAGGAGAGAAAAAACGCTCTCGTTCGCCTGCTCTTCGTCGACCGCGTATCCAAACGCGCGCATCGTTCCCCGGTCCGGAAAAATCAGAGCGTCGAGCATCATCAAGAGTGTCGATTTTCCGGTACCGTTCGCTCCCATAATGGCAATTTTAGAACCGGCAGTAACGGTAAAATCGATCCCCTGTAACGCGGGGATCTTGCCCAGATACGAATAATAGACCTGTTTTAATTCTATCAGCGTGTCTGCCATAAGCACTCCACAAGAAAAAACACCACAAAAGCCAGCCATAAGACATCTTTGCCGGTAACGCGCGACTCTTCGATGCTATGAACATCGCCGGTATAGCCGCGGGAGACCATTGCCGCGAATACCTGATAATGCAAAGAGTATGACCGCTGCCACAAAGCGGCAATATTCCAGGTAACCATACGCTGTCCTTTTTCCAGAGATAGAGCGCTCCCGGCCCGGCTTTTAACCGCCCGGTGCGTATGCAACAGCGTATCAATAAGCAAATAAATATACCGGTGGCACATCGCGATCGTCAGAACAAAGATCCGCGGCACGCGAAATGACCGCAGCACACCTAACAACGCCGTATGCCGGCTCGTCAAAACCAACAGGACACTCAATGAAACAGACGTCAACACGCGCATAAAGAAAATACCGGCGCTGAAGACTCCCTGCCGGGTAATGCCCAGCGGGATGGAAAATAATTTAAAGCCGGCCAGCGTATCCCCGGGAGTAACGAAACTAAAGATCGCGGGCACGGCGACACACAAAGCAAAAAAAGGAATAAACAGCCATGTCCGCTTCAAAAAGAACAAGATATCCAATGACGAAACGAGCGCCAGGAACAAAACGAACACGTAGATCCCGCATAATAACGCCAGGCTTTTCGTTACCATGACCGCTATCAACGATACGATAAAAGATACCACTTTGATCCTGATCTCCCGGGCCTGCAAAAAGCCCGCGCGCGAAGCGTATTCCTCGGCAAATAACGATTGCTGAATAAAACCAAGTGCTCCGATGATCGAACGTTCGATAAACCGGTTATTGTCTATCCGCATTTTTATTTTTTCTCGCCAGAAACGCGCCTATAAGAAAAACAACCAAAACGGTCAATCCAACTCCCAGGATCGCCGAAAGAATATACGCCAGGCTTGCCTGTGATACGCCTTTCTCCGCCCAACCTTTAAAAACATAGTCCGGGACCGGAGCTTTCCATAACGACGAAAACTTCTCAAGCCCTGCGGGAACGTATCCGATCAATACTTTGACCGAATCAGGAGCCCATTCGCCCCAAGCCTTGCCCGCTTTAAAAAACGACGGCACAATGATCCCTAAGGGAGAAAGCAAAGCCAGGATACCGATCCCTATCCACAATTTTGTATAGGACTTCATTTTCCCGCGTCTTTCTCCAGGCCTAGGGTGTTCTGCGAAACGACTGGAGCCCCCGGGCCCTGTTGTCCGTCCGTGTGGGGCGACGGGAGTAAAGAACTATCCTGCTGTTGAATGTACTTGATGACCAACGCGCTGACGATTGCTTCGACCCAACCGAATAACAGCAGGTGTTCTCCCACCATAGCCGGAATCGCGATTTTCAGTCCGTACGGACAATACAATGACCGCCCGTCGGCAGTTGTATGCAGGAGCGGCTGCAGTCCAAACATGATCGCGGCGGATAGCGCGGCAAGATTTAAACCCACGTATCCGGCGATTCCCGCGGCAAGAACCCTTCGGCGTGAGACAACCGGAAAAGAACCGCTGATCAGCGTATACAAATAATACCCGGAAAAAACCTGAACAAACGCCATAGTAAAACAGTTCGCGCCCAATGCGGTAATCCCCCCGTCGCCGAACAACAAAGCCTGAATGGTCAACGCGACGGACACTGCTATGCAGGCGGCCCATGGGCCGATAAGTATAGCGGCAAGTACCGCCCCGGACGCATGCCCGGTTGTCCCGCCCGGAATAGGTACGTTAAACATCATGATGACAAAACTGAAGGCAGCCGCGATCGCCAGTAATGGGACCTGCCGCAGACTTAATTTATTTTCCACTTTCTTGGAGGCAATGCCCCACAACGGGAGCATAACCGCGTATAAAAAGACACTTGTCGTCGGCCCTAAATAACCATCCGGTATATGCATTAAAAAAAGATATCCTCTCTTAGCCGGGGACAAGAACACCCGTAGTAGCGTCGATCCGGTGACGTTTACCATCGATCGTAACGATCTCTATTGCTAAAGGCATCTGCCTGGTGCGTATAAAACGATAGCGCGGCTTCTTTCGAGCCAGCCACGGGACCGGAGAACCCGGCTGTTCAAGCCGCGCAGGATCGATCTCAAAATCTTTACCCATCAACGACGCGGTTTTACTCCCGTTACGATATATCTCGACAAGCGGTTTATCTTCAAAATACCATAAGCTGATAGACGCGAACGTAGTCCCGTCATCGGACAAAATCGAATCCGCCTCTCCTTCTAAAGTATACTCATATACCCAAAGCGGTTTTTCCCGGACTCGTCCGGTCTCATAAACACGCACATTACAATTTCCGGCCCCGTCAGGACCTACCGTGATCTGACCGGCAGCCATATACTTGCCGTTGGCGGAAAAAACACTAAAATCTCCCGATACTTCTGAATTCTGAGCATACGTAACCGATCCCATACAAAGCATACAAACGAACACGACCCATTTCATCGCACCCTCCTTAATGAGATAGCATTTTTTCAAGCTGGCAAGCTTAGAAAGAATGCACTATCGAATTATGAAACTAAGATTCTTCTCGAATCCGAAACGCCGGGATCCCGCACACCGCGTATGGATGTCATATTCTATTATAGCAAAGATAGTTATCCGGATGTAGCCGCTTGCGTAAAAACACAAGAATCAGCATGCTCTTGATCAAAACAGCTTGCGATAAAATGGTTTTAAACGCTCAGACGGCGATACAACAGAGCCGAAATAAAAAACAAGAAATTCACCATGACGATCGCGGCGCCGGAAGGCAGATTGAATATATATGAAGCGAAAACACCGAGCCCCACCGACACGATAGAAAAAAACCCGGACAGGATTATCGTAGCTTTAAAACTCCTGACGAGCTGCAAGGCGGCTAACGCCGGTACAATTATTAAACTGGAAACCAACATGGTCCCGACAATCTTAATACCGAGGACCACAATACACGAAGTCAGTAAAATAAATATGGTATTGACCCTGGAGACCTTGATCCCGCTGACCCGGGCATATTCTTCATCGGAAGTGATCGCGAAGAGGTCGTGATAAAAAAGCCAGATCACTCCTACGACCAAAAAAGAAATTGCCGCGGTCATCCATACTTCAAAAGTACTCACCGAAAGGATATTCCCGAAAAGATAGCTGAATAAATCCACGTTAAAACCGCCGGCAGTACTGGCAAGGATGACGCCGAGCGCAATGCCGAACGACGATACTAATCCGATCGCCGAATCGCCGTACGCGGCGTTTTTCTCACTGAGCCTCAGGATGAAAAGTGACGCGGCCGCGACTAAGGGAATGGAAATAATCAAAGGCTGGACTCGCAGCAGCAGCGCTAACGCGACCGTGGCAAAACTGACGTGCGCGAGGCCGTCGCCGATCAGGGAAAACCTGCGCAATACCAGAAAAACGCCCAAAGAGGAACACCCTAAAGCCATACAACAGCCGACTAAGAGGGCACGTTGGATGAATACATACTGAAGTGATTCGATGATTTGGTGCATATCTACTTATTATTAACTAATCCACACGAAAAAAATCGTATTTTTTGTCTGCTCCGATCTCGGCTAAATACGTCAAAATTCTCTTTGGGAATACCAAGCATTCCCTTGACAATTTTGACGACCTCGTCGGAGTAACCTTTGGCGCATTTATCTTAAAATTTAAACACATTAATAAATGCGCGTCGGTTAATGCCTATGGCAGATCAAATGCTGTGAATGCGACCCAAAATACCCGGTCATCTTGTCCGACTTACAAAACTCTTCACCGGTCCCATAAAATATAATATTTCTGTCCAAATACAATAGTTTCGTCGTATATTGCCCGATGCAGCCGACATCATGCGAAACCAACAATACGGTCGTCTTCTTTTCCGCATTCAACTTCGCGACCACCGAATAGAAAGTATCCCGGGATTGCGGATCGAGCGCAACGGTCGGTTCATCAAGAATCAGTATCTGGGGAGAATGGATCAACGCGCGGCCTAATAAAACCCGTTGCTGCTGGCCGCCGGACAACTTCCCGATCGGCCGGGTTCTTAAATCAACGATCCCGAGAAGTTCCATGATCGCTGCCGCAGCCGCAAAATCGCCTTTATTCAACCGCTTCGGGAATCGCTTACAACAATAAGAACCGGAGAGGACCACTTCCTGCGCGGTAGCCGGAAATCTTTGGTCGAGAAAGATCATTTTTTGAGGCAAGTATCCGATATGATGATCCCGCATAAAATGAGCAAGAAATTCTCCCTGAAAAGTAATTGCCCCCTGATACGGCATCAACCCCAGCAGTGCCTTGATCAAAGTCGTCTTGCCGGACCCATTCGGCCCTAAGATCCCCACGTAATCTCCCTGTCCGACGGCGAAACTGATATCGTCCAATACCGCGGTATTCTGATACTCAACCGAAACATTTTTGACGTCGATCATGATCATTGACAGACCAATCCTATTTTTAATTTTCTTAAATTCTCTTCCATGATCTCAAAAAAGCTCAAGCCCCGGCGCAGTTCGCTTTTAGAGATATTATGGGCCGCATGCAGTAACATAAGCCGGGCTCCGGTCTCCCCGGCAACGATCCGCGCGACTTTCGGGTCCAAAAGTTCCTCATAATAAATATACTTTTGGCCCGACTGCTTTAACCGGTTAATGATCTCGGCGATCGCACGGGGGCCCGGTTCGGCATTCGGTGAAAAACCTTCATAGGGAGAAACGTACTGCAAGCCATACCGCCGGGCAAAATAGCCGAAAGCGAAATGCCCGCCATAGATTATCGTCTTGTATTTACAAGTAGAAAACATGGCCTTGAACCGTTCATCAAGCCCAGCCAGTTTTGCTTTGTACATCCGCGCGTTCTTCGAATATACGTCTCTGTGCGCCGGGTCCTTCTGTATCAAAATATCCGCGATCCCGTCGACCATGCGCTGCGCATTCCCTAGATCCAGCCAGATATGCGGGTCTTTTCCCGAGTGTCCATCAAAATGCCCGTGCCCGTGCAGTTCATCACGGCCTTTATCATCGATCAGTTCGATCCCTTCACTGATATCGACAATCGCCGTATGCTTGCGCGGCATTCCCTTGAACATATTCTCGACCCACGGCTCCATATATTTACCGGTAAAGATAAAGACATCCGCGTTGTTTATTTCAACGATGTCCGCCGGACGCGGTTCAAACGTATGGACTTCGACACCCGGCGGGACCAGCAGCGTAACGGAAACGGTATCCCCCCCTACCTGTTTGACAAAATCATAGACCGGGAAAATAGTCGTTATCACCGTTACCGGGCGTTCAACGGCACGCGCACCGGACTGGACCAGGGGACAGGCCAAGCCGCAAAAAAGAACAAACGGAATTATGATTTTTTTAGAGAAACATTCCATCTTAAAAAACCTCGATCCGGCCCGGCTACTGCTTTTTTCTCGCTTTGACGTGAACGGCCTGTTTTTTTTTGCTTCAAATTCTTGCCGGCGATCAACGCGACGACCGAACGCGGTTGTACCGTATATGTTTTTGCTTTTACGAGCTGGGCCTTATTCCATTCGCAGATATCATCCGGAGAATCAAGCGCGGTATCGATCCAGCGATACCATCCCTTGATCGCGGAATCCGATAATAACGGCAACTGAAATTCCTGGTCACTCCAATGGGCATTGATGATAAGATGGAGCGCGAAATTACCGCGTAAGCTCCACGCGGTCAGCGCGATATGATGGGCACTTTCATTCCAATCCGGCTGGTTCAATTTTACGCCATGCCAATGAATGTGCGATTGCCGTAATAATTCGTTTAACGTCAAACCCGGTTCTTCAACCGATAGTTCACACTGCAGCCGCGCCCGGATAAGTTCAGAAACAAAACGGTAGACATCGGCATGCTTTTCCAACAGTTTCCAATCGAACCAGCTTATCTGATTATCCTGCGAATACGCGTTATTATTGCCCTTCTGGGTCCTGCGGACCTCGTCTCCCATAAGGATCATCGGCACCCCCAAAGAAAGCAAGGTCACCGCGTGAAAGTTCTTTACCTGCCGGTTACGTAACGCTTCCACGGATTCGCTACGCGACGGACCCTCGACCCCGCAATTCCAACTGATATTATTGTCCATCCCGTCCCGGTTGCCTTCACCATTCGGTTCGTTATGTTTTTGATTATACGAAACGAGGTCGTTGAGCGTGAAACCGTCGTGGCAGGTCACGAAATTTATACAATGTTCCGGCTCATGTTCCTGATGCCCATAGATATCCGGGCTTGCCAGCAGGCGGGAAGCAAACTGAGAAATAGTCCCCCGGTCTCCTTTGATAAAGGACCGTACGTCGTCGCGGAATTTTCCGTTCCATTCCTGCCAGTTATCGCCGACAAAACTGCCGACCTGATACAAACCGCCGCAATCCCATGCTTCGGCGATAAGTTTTATACCGGCGAGCGCGGGATCGGAATCAATGTCCCAGAGGACCGGCGGGTTCTCCAACGGATGGCCTTTCTCGTCGCGGGAAAGAATCGAAGCCAGATCAAAACGAAAACCGTCGACGTGCATCTCTGAGACCCAATAATGCAAGCTATCCATGATCATCCGGCGGACCGTCGGATTATTGGCATTCAAAGTATTGCCGCAACCGCTGTAATTAGCATAATACGTCTTGTCCTGCTCAAGAATATAGTAGATCTCGTTCGCGAATCCGCGGAAACAAATTGTCGGCCCGTTATGATTTCCCTCGCCGGTATGGTTATACACGACATCAAGGATCACCTCGATCCCCTCCCGGTGCAAGGCTTTGACCATATCACGAAACTCATCCAGCGGCCCTAAAGGGTCTTTTCGCGAACTGTATCCGACATGCGGCGCGAAAAAAGACACCGGCGCGTATCCCCAGTAATTTAAAAAACCCAGCGGCGCGTCCTGCACGTCAAACTGATAGACCGGCAAAAGTTCGACCGCGGTGATGCCCAGTCTTTTTAAATAGGGTATCTTATCGATGATCCCCGCATAGGTCCCCCGCCTTTCCGGCGCGACGTCCGAACTGGATTGGCGGGTAAAACCGCGTACGTGCATCTCATAGATCACGGTCTGATGAAACGGCCGGTTTAAAGGCTCATCTCCCTGCCAATCATACGTGCGCGGATCGACAACGACACTTTTCATGGCAAAAGGGAGATTATCTCCGGGCACGCTGGCCTGGCCACGGCTATATCCATCAGGCAAGGCCACGGCTTTCCCGTACGGATCAAGCAGGACCTTTGAAGCATCAAACCGAAGACCGCTTTTCGGGTCATACGGCCCCTGCACGCGATACGCGTAAATCTGGCCGGCCTGAATTCCCGGGACAAACGTATGCCAATAATTATACGTCTTATTCTCTTTTTCACTCAGACGGACCGTCCGGGCAGGTTTGGTATCATTACTGCTGTTAAACAAAAGCAGCTCAATAGATTTCGCGTTTTTTGAAAAGACGCTAAAATTGACGCCGCCATTGGATGCGGTAGCGCCCAATGGAAAACTATGCCCGTGCTTACAGATTATTGTCCGGCTTTCTTCGATCTGAGGCATTCCTTCCTCCTTACATCATATCAGGCCCTTCGTATGTCGACTCGGGTATCCCCTGCAATCCCCCTGCAAAAAACCCAAGATACGTGAAATATTATAACAGAAAGCCCGGCTTTGGTAAGCACATTCACAAATGAATTTCCCCGGGCTCGCCAGCGTTGCCGGCAGGCCCTGGGTTTTCTGCCTGCACGATTTGTAAAAGAGATGTTGTTCTTTGTCCGGGAACATACTCAGGCGCAAAAAAACCTATTTCCTCCCGGGTAATACGAGCAAAGATTTAACAAAAAAGAAACCGATAACGCCGAATGTCGCCAGAGGCGAAAGCCATTCCGGCACATGCATACCGAAACTCTTCAAGATCATAAAGACGCCTAAAAACAAGATCGAATACATGGCACCGTTCTTTAAATACACGTATTTTTTGACCCGGTCGATGTTACTTACGGTCAATTGCCGTACGACAACCGCCCCTAACCCGTTCCCTGCCAATATCAGCGGCACGGACAGAGTAAAGGCGAAAGCGCCCAACACGCCGTCTATGGAAAATGTGGCATCGATGACTTCAAGATACAGGATCTTGCTGAGATCCGAAGCGTGAGAATGAAGCAATTGTTCCTCTTTCCGCTCTGCGCTGTTCTTAAACCCGTGCGTGATGAAGAACGCGCTGGACCCGACGACCGCGCTAAACGCCATCATCGGGTTTTTTTGCAATGAAAACCAGACGATACCGCTTAATACTATCGATACGATCGCGTAGAACCAAAAACCATTGGCATAGAAAAACTCTTCGACTCCTAAACCGTACCGTTTTTCTTCCAGAAACAGCCAATGCAGAAAAAGAAAGACCAGAAAAACCCCGCCGCCGACCAAAAGTACCGGGCTTGCGGCCTCAACCGCGGCAACCGCACGGGTATCCCCGGAAAACATGACCGTAAAAGCTCCCCAGAAGCCTAAATCCGGGACCGTACGCCAGATGATCAACCAAGGAAGGAACCCGCGGATGACAAAGACCGCGAAAAGAATGCCCCAAAAAAGAAACCATTGGCGGGCGCGCGTACTCATCGTGGACAGCACTTCCGCGTTAATGATCGCGTTATCGATACTACTGATCGTCTCAAAAAGACACAGGCCAAAAATGATCACGATCGACGATACAATACTCATGTTTTAGCTTATTCTTTCCCGATACAGAAAGCGCTCGATATTTGACGGATAGCGTCCGGTAACGCGGACTTCTGCAGGTCTTTGCCGATACAAACCCACACTAATTGCACAGATACTAAGAGCAGTCCTGAGCGTTTTATGTCCACGGAAAAATGCAACGATGAATTCCCGACACGCGTAAGGCATGGATAGACACTGATCGTATCGCCATAGCGCGCGGGGGATTTATACCGGACTTCGATATGCACGGTCGCAAAACGCACGCCTTTATCATGGTATTCGCTCGTGACGATACCGTGCGCGCGCAATAAATCAACGATAGATTCTTCGACAAAACACAGGTAATTCTTATAATACACGACGCCGCCGACATCGGTATGATGATAATAAATCTGACGTTGTATGTGGAAAGTATTCATGGAACAAGCTTATAGTTCTTAGTTATTAGTACTTAGAAAATCCGTAGTAATCTCAGAACTAATGACTCAGTACTAATAACTAATGACTTTTTCATTTAATCCTCTTTCGCACTATCACGCGAGTCTTTCTTGAGACGTGCCTTGCGTAAACCGTATGACTCCAAAAATTTTTTTATGTTTTCTTCGCCGACGATAACGTCTTTGCCTTCGATCAAAACCGCGATCTTCTTTTCCGGTTTCACCGCGGAAACGTTCCGTTCGTCTTCAAGCACTACGATATCGTATTCCGCGCAGATATCGTCCAGCCACGATTGAAGGAAATCGCATTCCTTGCATTCTTTATGCCGATACAATCTCATAACATCTTAAATTCCAATATACAAATCCAAAATCACAAACAATAAACAATACCGACACGACAATGAATCTCCCCGGGCTAAAGCCCGGGGTTTCTGTATAATCCCTGCTCGGCTATATATGGCAAAATTCTCTTCGACAATTTTGCCAACCTCGCGGGATAATCGTACGCATTCATCCCAGG
>Ga0172370_10005941_pt1 | contig 15537 bp, 18 predicted proteins | sample LakKiv5m_FD_114538 | JGI IMG/M metagenome (GOLD analysis project Ga0172370, IMG submission 114538) | Freshwater microbial communities from Kabuno Bay, South-Kivu, Congo - kab_022012_11.5m | ecosystem: Environmental > Aquatic > Freshwater > Lake | place: Democratic Republic of the Congo...
ACCGATGGCTGGCCTGGGTGCGGAAGACTCCCAGCGCATGGTGGAGTTGATCGAAAGCCTCAAGTCGCAATACGCCATCCTGCTCGTCGAGCATGACATGGATGCGGTGTTCCGTCTCGCCGACCGTATTTCCGTGCTGATGTCGGGACGCATCATCGCCAGCGGATCGGTTGAGGCGATCCGCAGCAATGCCGAAGTCAAGCTGGCTTATCTCGGCGAGGAGGAAGTGGCGTGAGCACCGTCCTCGAAATCGAGGGACTGGAAGCGTGCTATGGCAGGAGTCAGGCGTTGTTCGGCGTGGACCTGAAGATCGAATCCGGAGAAATGGTGACCTTGCTCGGCCGCAACGGCATGGGTAAGACCACCACCGTCCGTTCGATCGTCGGACTGCTGCCGGCCTCGCGCGGCGCCGTGAAATTCTTTGGCAAGTCGATCCTCGGCCAGGGCGCGGACCGCATCGGCCGGACCGGCATCGGCCTGGTGCCGGAAGGCCGGCAGATTTTTCCCAACCTGACGGTTCGGGAAAATCTCCTGGCCTGGGCATCGAACCGCAGCAACAATCCAAATCCGTGGGTGCTGGAACGAGTGTTCGAGTTTTTTCCGAGCCTGCAGCAACGCCAGCACAACATGGGCAACCAGCTCTCCGGCGGCGAGCAGCAGATGCTGGCCATCGGTCGCGTGCTCATGACCAATCCGCACCTGATGATACTGGACGAGGCCACCGAAGGCCTGGCACCGCTGGTGCGCCAGGAAATCTGGCGCTGTCTGGTAGCACTCAACCAGGCCGGCCTGGCCCTGCTGGTCATCGACAAGTACGTCAAAGCCCTGGTCGAAATCGCCGACCGGCACTACATCATCGAGCGCGGCCGCATTCAGTGGCAGGGAGATTCTGCCCAATTGACTGCCCAACCGGAACTCTGGCACCGCTACCTAGGCGTGTGATGCTCGGTACCAACCCGCAATCCACGCTTGCATCAGTGAAAAAAGCTCCCTATAATGCCCGGCTTTCGTGACCGGCTGGAATAACATTCATGGCAAACAGTGCACAAGCGCGCAAGCGCGCCCGTCAGGCGATCAAGCAGCGTTCCCATAACATGAGTCTGCGTTCGTCCCTGCGCACTGCAATCAAGAAAGTGCAGAAAGCAATCGTTGCCGGCGACAAGACCGCTGCCAAGGCTGTCTTTTCAGAGTCGATGAGCACCATAGACAGCATCGCCGACAAGAAGATTATCCACAAGAACAAGGCAGCCCGTCACAAAAGCCGTCTTTCGGCCGCTATCAAGGCGCTGTAGGCGGGTTCTGCCCGGCGGCCTATCCTTTTTGGCCGGTTCGCCCGACTCAATTCCTTCATCCGCACCTTTACTGGGACTCCAACGGAAACCCAGTGCTTTGCCGCGCCAATGCTTGGGGCTATCAATAATTTTCATAAAAAATAGCCCTCTAGCTTGATTTTATGCGACAGCCTCCATATACTTCAGTGATCTCATTGAGGATTAAGGGCTTTTCCCATGTTTGCTCCGGCTCTGACCAAGTACGCTTTTAGGATACGTACGCGCGTCGGTTTGGTGGTCGACAACCTGATGATCCACGGTCAGGACGAAGACGACGCGCAACGCAAGCTGCGCCAAATCTATCGCGACTGCGAAATTCTCGGCTGCGTCTGCCACCATGGAACGGTTCGCACGCCGCCCGCGAATTTCGAAGATGTTCTAAGCATCATCACCCGCTAGCATTCCGGTATCGAACGGACGCCTGCTACAAAATTCCCTTGGCTTTCAATTCATCCAGCAGGGCGGCGTAATCCCGCGCACCTCGGCTGTCCGAGGCATGACTGAAGATATCCTTGTTCATGGCGGGCGCTTCTGCGACCGCGACATTTTCGGAAATCACGGTCTCGCAGACGTCGTCGCCGAAATGCTCGGCGAGACGTTTTTGCACTTCAAAGCTCATATTGCGCCGCCGCTCAAAACGAGTCAGCAGGTAGCGCCGGCCGACACGACGTTTGAGCACGGGTTCGAGCGCGGAAAGCGTGCGCTCGATCTGCAACGCGCCTCGCATCGACAGGTAGTCGGAGGAAATCGGGATCAGCACATGGTCGGCGGCGAAAATCGCATTGAGCGATAACACGCCGAGAAACGGGCAGCAATCGATAAGGACGTCGCAGTTGTTGCTGTCGAAAGCGGTCAGCCCCTGGTTCAAGCGGCCGAGGATGCTCGGTCCCTTGCCGAAGATGGAATCGACCTTGATCAGTTCGGCATGGGCCGGGATCAACTGTCCGATGTTGGGCCAATCGACGGCCAGGCTGGCAAGCGGAATATTGTCGCGGTAAAACGCAAACATGCTGGCACCCACATCTTTCAGCGCCTTGCCATGGATGGCCGACAGGTGTGCCTGAGGATCAAGGTCGACGAGCAGCACTTTGCGCCCTGCCCGTGCCATGGCGGCCCCGAGATTGAGCGCGGTGGTGGTCTTGCCAACGCCGCCTTTCTGATTGAAAACTACGATCCGCGCCATTGTCCCCTCTCTGTACAGGGCGCTATTTTTCACATAAGATGCATCTTTGTGCAAGTTATGCTTCAAGTTTCTTGACAGATCACGGCGGCGCGAGCCGCCGTGGTTATTTGGAATGAATGTTTTCGCAAGGTTGCAAGGTCGCCATGACGCATCAGATGAATGTATACGCCCGCTTGCCAATCGCTTTCACCCATGGGCAGGGTGCCTGGATATACGACGAGGAGGGGCGTCGCTACCTCGACGCGCTCGCCGGTATCGCAGTGAACACGCTGGGGCATGCCCACCCGCGGCTGGTCAAGGCGCTTGCCGACCAGGCCGCGCGTCTGATCCATACATCCAACCTTTACCGGATTCGCGAACAGGAAAAGCTGGCAGACAGGCTTGCCGAACTGTCCGGAATGCAGGAAGCGTTCTTCTGCAATTCCGGTTGCGAAGCCAACGAAGCGGCAATCAAGCTGGCCCGGCTGTACGGCCACAACAAGGGTATCGAACAGCCGGCCATCGTCGTCATGGAGAAAGCCTTTCATGGCCGCACCCTGGCAACACTCTCGGCAACCGGCAACCGCAAGGTCCAGGCTGGCTTCGAGCCGCTGGTGACGGGCTTCGTGCGCGTTCCATTCGACGATCTGGCTGCTGTCGAAGCGGTCGCCCAGCATAATGCCAATGTCGTCGCCGTGATGATCGAACCGATCCAGGGCGAAGGCGGCATCCGCCTGGCGCACAACGAATACCTGCGGGGCCTGCGGCAAGTCTGCGACAGCAGGGGCTGGCTGCTGATCGTCGACGAGGTGCAATGCGGCACCGCCCGCACCGGCCGCTGGTTCGCTCATCAGCATGCCGGCATATTGCCCGACGTGATGACCCTGGCCAAAGGTCTTGGCTCGGGTGTGCCGATCGGCGTCTGCCTCGCAGCAGGTGCGGCGGCTGGCGTATTCAAGCAGGGCAACCACGGCTCCACCTTCGGCGGCAATCCTTTCGCCTGTGTTGCGGCTCTGACCACACTGGACGTCATCGAACAGGACGGATTGATGGCGCATGCCCATGCGCTCGGTGAACAGATACGGGCAGACTTGCGCAAGGCGCTCGATGGCGTCGCCGCAGTCGCTGAAATTCGCGGCGACGGTCTCATGATCGGCATCGAACTCGATCGTAATTGCGGCGAACTCGTCGAACGGGCAATGGCCGCCGGTCTGCTTATCAACGTCACCGCGGACAAGGTGGTGCGCCTATTGCCACCGTTGATTTTCGATAACGATCAAGTGCAGGAACTGGTGGCGACACTTTGCCGGGTCATCCGCGAGTTCGTCGGAGCATAGCCATGCCAGCGCCCCGGCATTTCCTGCAGTTCAAAGACTTCAGCCGCGCCGAGTTCGAATATTTGTTCGAGCGCACCCGGCGCATCAAGACACAGTTCAAGTCTTACCAGCAATACTGGCCGCTGACGGATCGCACCCTGGTGATGATTTTCGAGAAGGCCAGTACCCGCACGCGCCTTTCTTTCGAGGCCGGCATACAGCAGCTCGGCGGCTCGGCAATCTACCTCAATACGCGCGACTCGCAGCTGGGACGCGGCGAACCGGTCGAGGATGCCGCGCAGGTGATCTCGCGCATGAGCGACATCGTGATGATCCGCACCTTCGAGCAGGAGATCATCGAACGCTTTGCCGCCAACTCGCGGGTACCCGTGATCAACGGTCTGACCAACGAATACCACCCCTGCCAGATTCTCGCGGATATCTACACGTTCATCGAGCAACGCGGCAGCATCGCTGGCAAGTCCATCGCCTGGATCGGCGACTCGAACAATGTCTGCAACACCTGGCTGCAGGCTGCCGAAATCTTCGACTTCAATGTGCATGTGTCTACGCCACCCGGCTACGAAGTTGAGCCGGAGCGCGCCGGACTACTGGGTACGGATCACTACCGGCAATTCGCCGATCCGCTGGAAGCGGCTGCTGGCGCTGATCTGGTAACCACTGACGTGTGGACCAGCATGGGCTTTGAAGCCGAAAATGAAGAGCGCTTGCGTGACTTTGAGGACTGGCAGGTCGATGCCGAGATGATGCAACGCGCACGCCCCGATGCCTTGTTCATGCATTGCCTACCGGCGCATCGCGGCGAGGAGGTCGCCGCGGCAGTCATCGACGGACCGCAGAGCGTCGTTTGGGAAGAAGCGGAAAATCGCCTGCACACGCAGAAGGCTTTGCTGGAATTTCTGTTGCTGGGAAAATTGAATCATTGATCCGGATAGGAAAGACAAACTCATGAGCGACATCAAGAAAGTAGTGCTGGCCTACTCGGGCGGCCTGGATACTTCGGTAATCCTGAAGTGGCTGCAAGACACCTATCGTTGCGAGGTGGTCACCTTCACCGCCGACCTCGGCCAGGGCGAGGAACTCGAACCGGCACGGGCGAAAGCGCTCAAGCTGGGAATCAAGAAGAAGAATATTTTCATCGACGACTTGCGCGAAGAGTTCGTCAGCGATTTCGTCTTCCCGATGTTCCGCTGCAATGCCATCTATGAAGGCGAGTATCTGCTCGGCACCTCGATCGCCCGGCCGCTGATCGCCAAGCGCCTGGTCGAGATCGCGCGCAAGACCGGTGCCGATGCCATCTCCCATGGCGCCACCGGCAAGGGCAACGACCAGGTGCGTTTCGAGCTCGGCGCCTACGCGCTGATGCCTGGCGTCAAGGTGATCGCGCCGTGGCGCGAATGGGACTTGCTGTCGCGCGAGAAACTGATGGCTTATGCCGAGAAGCACGGCATCCCGGTGGACATGAAACACAAGAAAGGCGGCTCGCCGTATTCGATGGATGCCAACCTGCTGCACATTTCCTTCGAGGGCCGTCATCTTGAAAATCCGGCTGCCGAGGCCGAGGAATCGATGTGGCGCTGGACAGTCTCGCCCGAGCAGGCACCGGATAAGGCGCAATACATCGACATCGAATTTAAGTGCGGCGACCCGATCGCCCTCAACGGCAAGAAGCTCAAGTCGCACCAATTGCTCGCCAAGCTCAACGAACTCGGCGGCAAGAATGGCATCGGCCGCCTTGACCTGGTCGAGAACCGCTATGTCGGCATGAAATCGCGCGGTTGCTACGAAACTCCCGGCGGCACCATCCTGCTGCGAGCGCACCGTGCCATCGAATCGGTCTGCCTCGATCGCGAAGTGGCGCACCTCAAGGACGACCTGATGCCGCGCTATGCCAGCCTGGTCTACAACGGCTACTGGTGGAGCCCGGAGCGCAAGGCGCTGCAGGCGCTGATTGACCATACCCAGCAGAACGTCAATGGCTGGGTGCGTTTGAAACTGTACAAAGGCAATGTCGTGGTGGTCGGGCGCGATTCAAAGACCGATTCCCTGTTCGAGCCGACCATCGCCACCTTCGAGGACGATGCGGGCGCCTACGATCAGAAGGATGCCGGCGGCTTCATCAAACTCAACGCATTGCGTATGCGCATCGCCGCCAATCTGGCCAAGCGCAGGAAGTAAGGGCACCAGGTGTTCGGCTTCAGCGAAGAACAGTTTTCCGAGTTCTTCGTCACCTACGGTGTCGGGGCGTTCATTCTCTACATGCTGTTCATCATCGGTGAACTGGCATACAAGTCGAAGGCGGGGCGCACGGGGACTTTTGTGCTGTTCTTCGTACTTGCTTTCGGCATGTTCGGCTTTGTGGCCAAGAGCATCATCCAAAAACTGTGGGGAATCTAATCATGTCTCAGTTCGACAATGTCAGCATCATCAAGCAGGCCAACGTTTATTTCGACGGCAAGTGCGTCAGCCATACCGTACAATTTGCCGACGGCACCCGCAAGAGTGTCGGCGTCATCCTGCCCGCTGCACTGACCTTCAACACTGGCGTGGCTGAAATCACGGAAGGGGTCGCCGGCTCCTGCCGTGTGCGCCTCAAGGGTGAAACCGCGTGGAAACGCTACGCTGCGGGAGAGTCGTTCAAGGTGCCGGCCAACTCCAGCTTCGAGATCGAAGTCAGCGACGAGCCTTATCACTATGTCTGTCACTTCGGCTGATTTGCGCCGCAAGCTTGCGTGAAGCAACCTGCCTGAGTACCTCAAGGATTTAAGAGCAAGCAGACCGGCATATGCTCCCACGCGAGTCTTCTTGTCTCTACGATTACTCGGCCAGCGGCAAACTGTCTTACGTCGATTTTCTGCGCCTCAAGCAATCCGGGGAAACGCTTCGTTTTGCCATAGACAACCGGTTCAAGGATCGTGTCGCCACAAGTTCGCAGTTGTCGGAGCACGGTCTCACCGTCTCACCGGCGGACCTGGAGCATGGATTCACCATGCTCTCCCAGGCCCTGCCTACCATGGATGCCGAACAGGGCGATGGCACCGAGGCAAGCGGCAGGCTGCACTGGGGATACATCGACGGACTGATCTCGCAAAGTCAGATCAACTTTCAGTTGGATGAACTGGTCCAGCAGAACAAGCCGACCGGAAGCAAATGGGCGTATGAGCAATTCGAGCAGGGATGCGCCCAGTTTCGTCAACAGTTGTACAAGGAAGCATTTCAATCGGTCAGCCGCGCGATAGATGGCGCAGGAAGCAACAAGGGCAACAAGACCGAGTTCCGGTTTCACTTCCTGATGGGACTCATACGCCTGGGAAGCTACCGCTGCGCCGCGCCCGAGTTGGTGAACCCGCCCCTGTCCCAGCTTGGATTTCAGGCTGCGGCGCGCCACGCAGCGGCAACTCATCGAGTTGAAGCAGGGCATGCAATGATCTGTGCCGGCCGTGCGGCCCTGATCGCGGGTGACCTGGAAGACGCAATCGCGCATACCCGCAAAGGCCTGAGCACGCTACCGGTCCATGCCGCCGGAATGTATCAACTCGGCCGCGCCCTGTTCCTGAAAGGTATGCTCAGGGAAGCCGCGGAACGGCTTGTCGATGCCATTCTGCTCGATGTTGAACGGGCCCTGCACGCCATCGGCGATCTCGATTTCGTCGCCGCAAAGGAATTCCTCGACGCTGTCCTGCTGCAGGCGCTTGAGCGTTACGAAGCGCGCTACAAACAGGTGGACGAGCGTTATCGGCGTGCCCTGAAGATCTTGCAGGATTTTTCCTTCATGGATACGCCCATCGAAGACATGCGTCTGCCGAGCTATGCGGCAACCAAGGAAATTCCTGAACCAGCAGCAGCAATGGTTGCTTCAAAAACCTTGTTTGCCTACAACGCCGCAATTGATCGATTGCTTGAGGGCTTCAGGCTGCTCCCGGTATGTCATGAGGACTTCAAGGAGCATTGCGTCCGGATGTTGCAGCAACGGGTCCTCCGTCCGCCGCGGCGCGAAGATTACTTGCCTGCGAATGTTTCGGAAGCGTCCCTGGCCGAGGGCGGAACCTCCAGAACCGGCGTGGTCAGCGGCGCCATCGGCGGGATTGGGGTGTTCATCTTCGAAAGTTCGAAAATTGCCGGTCCCATCTACCGGGGCATACTTGAATCCATGTCGGAATTAATCCTGATTCCGCTAGGAACAGCGGTCGGCATTGCGGTCGCGGTGTCCATGGTCGAAGACGTATACCGCGAGTTCACTCGCTCAAAGTACAAGTCCGCGCTGGCTGCCTACGACGCCGCCCGGCACGGCTACAACAATTTAAGGCGAAACCGGGAAAAGGAAATCGACGAAATCCAGGAAACAAGCCTGCCCAAAGAGTTCGCTCCGCCCGTGGAAACCCGCAACGTCAAAACGGGAAGCCCGGACGATGAGGCGGCGAAGAAACGCGGCAGCGCCTGGGCAAAGCTCTAGCAACCGATTTCCATAGGAATAAACGCTGTCAGGTGCGGTATGATCTGCGTCCTCAATTTGCGAGAGAAAAGCCATGCCATCTTTCGATATCGTTTCAGAAATCGACCAGGTCGAGTTGCACAACGCGGTTGACCAGGCCAACAAGGAAGTCAGCAATCGCTTCGATTTCAAGGGCTCCGACGCGCGCATCGAAATGGGAGAAAAGCTGCTGACCCTGTTTGCCGACGACGACTTCAAACTCGGCCAGGTTTTCGACATCCTGACCGCCAAGTTCGCCAAGCGCGGCGTCGATGTGCGCTGTCTCGACAAGCAGGCGCCGCAAAAAATCAGCGGCAACAAGGCCAAGCAGGAAATCCGGCTCAAGGTCGGCATCGAAAGCGAACTGGCGAAGAAGATCGTGCGCCAGATCAAGGACAGCAAACTCAAGGTACAGGCAAACATCCAGGGGGATACCGTGCGCGTCTCGGGAGCCAAACGCGATCTGCTGCAGGAGACGATTGCCCTGGTCAAGAAGGCGGTCACCGATGTGCCGCTGCAGTTCAACAACTTTCGGGATTAAGCATGTCCGTCTCCGGTTTCCGGTCAAGAATGATTTTGTGTTGAGTACGCGCCGTTGATCGACCTCTCTGTCGCCCGCTTGCGCGAGCAATTCGCCGCAAAAAGCAACCGCGACTCCCCCTGCGTGGTTGAGCCGGACTGGAACGAGGAGCTCGCCAAGCCACTCACTGCAGCGGCCGTGCTGGTGCCACTGGTATCTCGCGAAACCGGCCTGTCGGTACTGCTGACCCAACGCACGGCCCACCTGCGCGATCACGCCGGCCAGATCAGTTTTCCCGGTGGCCGTTGCGAAAAACAGGACGCCTCCCCCATCGAAACCGCACTGCGCGAGGCGCAAGAAGAAGTCGGCCTGTCTCCGGACCAGGTCGAGGTGCTTGGTTTGTTGCCAGAATATCGCACCGGCACGGGGTTCTCGATCAAGCCGGTGGTTGGTCTGGTGCATCCGCCGCTGAATCTCAGCCTGGATGATTTCGAGGTTGCCGAGGCTTTCGAGACGCCGCTCAGCTTCCTGCTCGACCCGGCCAACTGCCTGCGCCATAAAATCGAGTACCAGGGCAGTATGCGGGAGTATTACGCGATGCCCTGGGAAGGCTATTACATCTGGGGAGCCACTGCGGGAATGCTGGTCAGTCTGCGCCAGTTCCTGTTTCCAGATGACTGAAACCCCTGGCTGTGGTATCGTGCAGGCCTGTATATCAAGTCGTCCGCATCCCTGCCATCCCTGCATTCGATCCCCCGTTAGCCTTCCGGCATGACCCTGTTTTCCATCGTTATCGCGCTGCTTCTTGAGCAGGTCCAACCGCTGCCGCAACAGCGCTTTGTGGACAAGCCACTGAAACGCCTGGCGGGCTTTCTCGAGGAGCGCTTCAACGACGGCCAGCCCCACCATGGCAAGATCGCCTGGCTGGTCGCGGTGCTGCCCGCGGTCAGCGCCGTCCTGCTGCTGCAATTCCTGCTGGCCTGGCTGCAGCCTTTGCTGTCACTGCTGCTGAATGTTGCGCTGATTTACCTGACAATGGGCTTTCGCCATTTCAGCCATTATTTCACCGACATTCACCTGGCCCTGCGCATGGGAGAACTCGATCGCGCCCGCGCCCTGCTGGGCGAATGGCGCGAATATTCTGCCGATCACCTGGCCTCCGGCGAAGTAGCGCGGCTGGCGATTGAAGAGGCGCTGGTGGCTTCGCATCGCCATGTGTTCGCGCCAATGCTTTGGTTCTTCCTGCTCGGTCCGGCAGGAGCCCTGCTGTACCGGCTGGCGCAGTTCTTCGGCAAGCAATGGGGACGGCCGGGCTATGGCGGATTTGGCGAATTCGCCCAGCGCGCATTTTTTTATCTCGACTGGCTGCCATTGCGCATCACGGCAGCGAGTTTTGCCATGGTCGGCGACTTTGAAGACGCCGTCCATTGCTGGCGCACCCAGGCGGCAAACTGGCCCGAGGCCGGCAACGGCATCCTGCTGGCCAGCGGCGCGGGCGCCCTGGGCGTGCGTCTGGGAGCGCCAATCGGACAATCCGGCGAATTAAACGAGCGGCCGGAACTCGGGCTCGGCGATGAGGCCGATGTCGATTTCATGCAAAGCACGATAGGTCTCGTCTGGCGTACCCTGGTGCTATGCCTGCTGTTGCTGGCATTGTTCTGGGTGGCAAGTTGGGTAGGTTGATTTTTTCATCAGGAGAAGTGCAAATGGCTGACAAAAAAGAAGTCGTGGTGTTGAGTGCTGTGCGTTCCGCGATCGGTACGTTCGGCGGGTCTTTGAGCGGGATCGAACCGGCCGAACTGGCCGGCATGGTCATGAAAGAGGCCGTGAATCGCTCCAGCGTTGACCCCAAGCAGATCAATTATGTGACGGTCGGCAATTGCATTCCCACCGAGCTGCGTTACGCCTATGTCGCGCGCGTGGCTTCGATTCAAGCCGGTCTGCCGATGGACTCAGTGGCCATGGCGGTAAATCGCCTGTGCAGCTCGGGCCTGCAGGCTATCGTATCTACTGCCCAGGCGATCATGCTGGGCGACTGCGATTACGGCATCGGCGGCGGCGTGGAAGTCATGTCGCGCGGCAGCTACATGATGCCGGCACTGCGCTCCGGCGCACGCATGGGCGATGCCAAGGCGCTCGACATGATGGTGGCCGTGCTGACCGATCCGTTCGGCGTCGGCCATATGGGCATCACCGCCGAGAAACTGGCCACAAAATGGGGCATCACGCGCGAACAGCAGGATGCCTTCGCGGTCGAATCGCAGCGCCGCGCTGCGGCCGCGATTGCGGATGGACGCTTCAAGTCGCAGATCGTGCCGATCGTACAGCAGAGCAAGAAGGGCGAGACCGTGTTCGATACCGATGAGCACGTCAAGAGCAATACCACCATGGAGAGCCTGGCCAAAATGAAGCCGGCCTTCAAGAAAGACGGCGGTACCGTCACTGCCGGCAATTCGTCCGGCATTAACGACGGCGCTTCCTTCTTCGTGCTGGCCGAAGCCGCTGCCGCCGCCAAGGCCGGCTACAAGCCGATGGCGCGTCTCGTCTCGTATGCGCTGGCGGGCGTACCCAACGATGTCATGGGCGAAGGCCCGATCCCGGCCTCCAAACTCGCCCTGCAGCGTGCCGGCTTGGGCCTGGACAAGATGGACGTGATCGAGTCGAACGAAGCCTTTGCCGCTCAGGCGCTGGCGGTCGCCAAGGGGCTCGGCCTCGACATGGCCAAGACCAACCCGAATGGCGGCGCCATCGCCCTCGGCCACCCGGTCGGCTGTTCCGGCGCCTTCATCGCCACCAAGGCGCTCTATGAGTTGCAACGCATCAACGGCCGCTACGCCTTGGTGACCATGTGCATCGGCGGCGGACAGGGCATCGGCTGCGTTTTCGAGCGCCTGTGATTCGACGCTTGAAGCCAGCAATATCCCGGGCTTCGCGTTCCCGCAACTGCGGGAACGCGGCTTAGGCGCCATACGGCCATGCTGCGCATCGCGATTGCCCAGATCAATTGCGTGGTCGGCGATTTCGCCGGCAATGCGCGCCGCATTCTGGACAGCGCCGAACGCGCCGCACGGCTCGGTGCAGATCTCCTCGTCACGCCGGAATTGGCCCTGTGCGGCTACCCGCCGGAAGACTTGTTGTTGCGGCCGGAGGTCTATCGTGCCGCCGCCCGTGAATTGAACGCGCTTGCCCAGGCTGCCGCTGAAAAAGCTCCCACTCTGGCGTTGCTGGTCGGCCACCCGGAAGCGCACGAGGGACAACACTTCAATGCCGCTTCCCTGTTGCACAAGGGAAAAATAGAGACGACTTACTGCAAGTACCGCCTGCCCAATTACGAAGTATTTGACGAGGAGCGTTATTTCGATTCCGGCACGCTTCCCTGCGTGGTAACGCTGCAAGGGGTGCGCTGCGGCATCAATATTTGCGCGGATGTCTGGGAAGCAGGCGCCGCCGACGCGGCACGCGCCGCCGGGGCAGAACTGTTGCTGACGCTGAATGCCTCGCCCTATCATCTCAACAAGCAGGCGAAACGCTACGAAGTACTGCGCGCACGCATCTCCGCCACCGGCATACCGGCGGTCTATGTCAACCTGGTCGGCGGCCAGGATGAACTGGTGTTCGACGGCGCTTCGTTCGCACTCGACGGTAAGGGCGCGTTAATCATGCAGATGCCTTTTTTCGAGGAAGCACTGCAGATTGTCGAATACTCCGCAGGCAAACTGCTGCCGGGCCCGGTCGCAACAACCCAGCCTCTCGAAGCCGAGGTATACGCAGCCCTCAAGCTGGGCGTACGCGACTACCTCGGCAAGAATGGCTTCCCCGGCGCCATCATCGGCCTTTCCGGCGGCGTCGATTCGGCCCTGACCCTGGCAATTGCAGTGGATGCGCTGGGTGCCGACCGGGTGCGTGCGGTGATGATGCCCTCCCCTTACACGGCTCAAATGAGCCTGGACGATTCGCGCGCGATGGTACGCAGGCTCGCGGTGCGCTACGACGAGATCGCCATCGCACCGCTGATGCAGGAATTCGCCACGGTGCTGGCGCCCTTGCTCGAAACCTGCGGCAGTCCGCACGACACTACCGACGAGAACCTGCAGGCGCGCATTCGCGGCATGATCCTGATGGCGCTCTCCAACCGCACCGGCGCCATCGTGCTGACGACCGGCAACAAGAGCGAAATGGCGGTCGGCTACGCCACGCTTTACGGCGACATGGCCGGTGGCTTTGCTGTCATCAAGGACATCTACAAGACCTTCGTCTACCGTCTCTGCGAATACCGCAATGCCATCAGCCCGGATATTCCTGAGAACATTCTGACGCGGGCGCCTTCAGCGGAACTCAAGCCCGGCCAGACCGACCAGGACACCCTGCCGCCGTATGCCACCCTCGATGCCATCATCGAAGCCTACATGGAACAGGACCTCAGCCCGCGCCAGATCATCGCCCGCGGGCATCCCGAGGAAGCCGTGCGTCGCGTGGTCGGCATGCTCAAGCGCAACGAATACAAGCGGCGCCAGTCGCCGGTCGGCATCCGCGTCACGCGACGAGGATTCGGCAAGGATTGGCGTTATCCGATAACATCGCGCTACAGTGATGAGTATTAACAAGGACAGCCATGAAAAAAATTGAAGCCATCATCAAACCGTTCAAACTCGACGAAGTGCGCGAGGCGCTTTCCGAGATCGGCGTGGCCGGCCTCACTGTCTGCGAGGTCAAGGGTTTTGGCCGCCAGAAGGGACATACCGAGTTGTATCGCGGCGCCGAATACGTGGTCGACTTCCTGCCCAAGATCAAGATCGAGATCGTGGTCGCCGACGAGACCGTGGATCCCGCCATCGAAGCCATCATCAAAGCCGCGCGCACCGGCAAGATCGGCGACGGCAAGATTTTTGTGATGCCGGTGGAACAGGTTGTTCGCATTCGCACGGGTGAGTCTGACGAAGCAGCGATTTGACCGCGTTACGGTCAAATCGCTGCTTCGCATCCCAACTGTTGCGCTATCCCCCCAACCCCCTTTCCGGGAAAGGGGGCGACTGGTGCCCGCATTTGGGTCCAGGGTACTGTTCGGCTCGCTGCGCACGTCAACTTAACGCGAGTTTCTCAGCAGCACTGTCACCGCCCCACCCCCGCCATCGGCGGCACGCGCCTGGCAGTAGGCCAGCACCTCCTGGCGCTGAGCCAGCCAATGGCGCACCAGTTCCTTGAGCACCGGCTCGCGACCCGGCGAGCGCAAACCCTTGCCATGCACGATGCGCAGACAGCGATGGCCGCGCACCAAACTGGCGGCGAGAAACTCGCCGAGCGCCTGCTTCGCTTCGCTACGGCTCATGCCATGCAGGTCAAGCTCCGCCGAGGTCACCCAGCGGCCACGGCGCAAATCCCTTAGCAGGGTGCGCGAAAGTCCCGGGCGAAGGAAGGCGAGTTCGTCGCCGCCTTCAAGCAGGATCTCGATCGGTGCCGGCGCCAGCGAGTCGCTGAGCGCCGCGGCTTCGTCACGCAGATGCTGGTGCGGAATCGGCAAGGGCCGCGGCGGCTCGTGGTGCACCTTGCCGGAGACCAGCGGTATCGCATCCGCTACGGCTTCCCGGAAGAGCGCGCGCTCGTCGGGGTTGACACCGACCGGCGTGCGTCCGTGCGCCATGGCTATCCCAGATCGTCGAGGTAACGCTCGGCGTCGAGCGCCGCCTGGCAACCGGTTGCCGCACTGGTGACGGCCTGTTTGTAGATGTGATCCTGCACATCACCGGCAGCGAAAACACCGCGGATGCTGGTTTGCGTGGCGTTGCCGTTGCGGCCGCCCTCGGTGACGATGTAGCCGCCGTCCATCCCGAGTTGCCCGACAAACAGGTCGGTGTTGGGCTTGTGGCCGATGGCGATGAATACGCCCATCAGCGGAATGTCCTCGGTCGCACCGGTCTTGACGTTCTTGATGCGCATCCCGGTCACGCCGCTCTTGTCGCCCAGGACTTCATCCAGGGTGTTGTTCCACTTGATGGTGACCTTGCCGGCCTTTTCCTTTTCGAACAGCTTGTCATGCAAAATCTTCTCGCCGCGGAATTTCTCGCGGCGATGCACGACCGTGACATGCTTGGCGATGTTGGCCAGATACAGGGCTTCTTCGACGGCGGTGTTGCCGCCGCCGATCACGGCGACGTCCTGGTTCTTGTAGAAGAAACCGTCGCAGGTGGCGCAGGCGGAAACACCCTTGCCGGAAAAGGCCTCTTCCGAAGGCAGGCCGAGATATTGCGCCGAGGCGCCGGTGGCGATGATCAGCGTATCGCAGGTGTAGGTACCGGCATCGCCGATCAGCGTGAACGGTTTCTGCGTGAGCTGGGCGGTATGAATGTGATCGAAAATGAATTCGGTATTGAAACGTTCGGCATGCTTCTGGAAGCGCGCCATGAGTTCCGGTCCCTGTACGCCATCGGCATCGGCCGGCCAGTTGTCGACTTCGGTGGTGGTCATGAGTTGGCCGCCCTGCGCCAGGCCGGTGATCAGGACCGGCTTGAGGTTGGCGCGTGCGGCATACACTGCGGCGGTATATCCGGCCGGGCCGGAACCAAGAATCAGCAGACGGGCATGGCGAGTCGTCATGACGAATATCCTGAAAAAGTTGCGATGGACATGATTATACTTTGCTCGATCCGGATGGTTTGCCTTGTTACGGATAGGGAATATGATAACCACTCCGCACATCCCGATCCGGAGCAATCGATGGC
>Ga0172370_10005944_pt1 | contig 15535 bp, 5 predicted proteins | sample LakKiv5m_FD_114538 | JGI IMG/M metagenome (GOLD analysis project Ga0172370, IMG submission 114538) | Freshwater microbial communities from Kabuno Bay, South-Kivu, Congo - kab_022012_11.5m | ecosystem: Environmental > Aquatic > Freshwater > Lake | place: Democratic Republic of the Congo...
CACTCTCCGGTCCAAACTTTACTGGTCATCCACCGCATGGGGTACCGGTAAAGCCTGGGCTCACGGCATGAATGAAGTGGCAACAGATACAGAGTACACCCCAAGCGTATCCTTTTACCCGGCATTTAGGAATAATGCTTTCGCGGTGAGATGTTTGAAAGATTAAGCTCGCCCCTAAATCCCCTAAAGGGGACTTGCTTCGCTTCGCGAATTTCCTCCACTCCAAGGGGTGGATTAAGGAGGGGTCATCCCGAAGGGTATAAGTCCCCTTTAGGGGATTTAGGGGCAGGAAAGGGATTAAGGGGCGATTAAACAATATCCTGCCAATTTTGTAGTTTTGCAGTAAATGCATTATTTATTTCCAATGAAAAAAATATTATCACTCATCCTGACATTGATCATCCCGTTGATCCTTTTTTCACAGGATTATGAAGAAATCAAGGTTTCAGAACTGCCGAAAGGGGTCGAAAGCTATGTGAAAAAGAAAATGCCCGGGACCGAGATTATCCGTGCTGCCAGGGGGACGGAATCCGGGCAAACCATCTACGCCACCGTGTTGCTTTATCAGGGTCAGAAACGCATTATGATCTTTGACAAAGAGGGCAACTTCCTACGAAAAGCAGAGAACATCTCCTCACAAACAACAGCTCCTCCTCCTGTCTCTGATTCTTCAACCCCAAAGTCTGGATCAGCTCCATCATCAAAACCTGAAACAGCCTCCCAGCAAACGATCCCGGAGAAATCACTGCCGGTTGCCACCCAAAATTATCTCAAAAACCATCACACGAATTATACCCTGCTGGATATCAAATACGTCCCTTTTGCTGAATCCCCGATATTTAAAGTCGTCCTGCGGGATGCGACATCCGACAATGTTTATATTTTCAACGTCAGCGGCGAGATGACCAACAAACGGTCTTACACACATGCAAGTTCGCCGTTTGTCAAACAATATCCTTTGCAGTAGCAGGTAACAGCCGAATTCATAATCTTCCAGATGCAACCTTTTTCACGTAGAACTGTATAACTTTACAGGGAAATTATTGCACTATGCCCGGGGGAAAAATTTCCGTTTTCACCTGCATTTTCATCCTTGGAATCTTCCCGCTGCTTCTTCTGGCAGAAGGGACGAAGGAAATCATGCCCAATGCCGGAGAAACAGCTCAACTGTTAATTGCAAACGGAACTGTTTCGGGACAGGCACGTGATCCTTTTGCGATCTATAACGGTCTGGCCGATTACAGGTTATTCATCCATATCGAGGATTACACAACAGAAGTCATTCATTTCGGGCTTGGCCAAAGCAGTGGCTCTGCCGTTACCTGGAGGATTCACCAGCCTGACGGTACGGTTGACTGGACAGGGACTACCCCATCGGCGACACAGCCGGGATATATAAACAATTATACTGAAGCCGTCAGCGGACCCCTTATTTTAAACCCTACCGGTTATTCATCCCTTTCCTACACTCCCACGTTAAACGGTGATTTTTTCATGACATTCCAGGTTAGCAATAACAGCCAGCGGGTTTATGACTTCTTCGACATTACTGTTGTAAAGACCGTTCCTTCTCCTACCGCGAAACCCGGACGCGTATTTTCCAAATGCTGGCAGATAAGAAATCCTGCGTTTGGATTCCCCTCGCAGTACTATCTTTTTTATGGGAATCTTTTTATCTATTCCCCTGATGGGATTGTCACAAAACTGGATCCCAATGGATTTGAAGGCCGCGACTTTTCAGTTTCATGCAATGAGTCGGGTTGCTATCCCGTTGGACCAGGGATGCCTGCGAATCAGGCCAGAAAATCCGTTTCCGGCCGCCATACTTACCCACAATTCCCGATTTTCCTGAATGATCCTGATGCAGCTGTCTACCCGAGTGGCGTTCTCGGACAACTTGTGAACAATAATCCGGTTGTCCAGACTGTAACGCATTGTGAAGACGGAAATGTCGATTTCATTTTTCAGGTCACCGCACCCGGCACTATGGAGATCTCCCTTGGATTAAGCGCTCTCGGTCCGCAATTTACGGACCGGTTGCTTGCTACCACGGTAACACAGGGCTGGGATACAATTGTTTGGGATGGTTATGATGGATCCACTCCTCCGGTTCTGATACCCAGTGGTTCCTCTTTCCTTTTCACAGGGACCTACATCAATGGAATGACCCATCTTCCTATTTATGATGTTGAGAACAATGCTTCAGGCTTCATCGTCAGCCTGATCAGACCTGCCGGACCTGAACCTGCATTCTACTGGGATGATACGGCTTTACCGGCCTTGATCCCGGGTCCTCAGCAGAATCCCCCGGGAGGGTGCGTCAGCAGTGTAAACCCTTGTCATCTCTGGACCAACCAGGGTGGTGACCAGCGGAGCATCAACACCTGGTGGTATGTTGCCAATATCACGACAAGCCCTGTTGCGATCACCCAGATCAGAAAGCCTCCTGCACCCGGGTTGATCACCGGACCGGTGTCGGTTTGCCCTGGCGCCACGGGTCAGATCTACTGGATCAATGAAGAACCCAGTTCTACCTCTTATGTCTGGGCCTATACGGGGACCGGGGCAACTATTGTACCAGTAAACGACACAACGGTCAGCATCAGTTTTGCCAACGATGCCACCTCCGGTAACCTGACTGTCGCCGGGGTGAATGTTGAATGCGGACAGGGTGATAACCAAATCAAAACGATCACCATTCTTCCGGCCCCGGTGGTTTCCCTGGCTTCCTATCCCCCGGTATGTATTGATACACCACCTTTTACACTTACAGGAGGCTTGCCGGCAGGAGGAACTTACATCATCGGAGGATTACCGGTAACCATCTTCAATCCTGCTTCCTACGGAACTGGCAGCCACCAGGTGACCTATACCTACACCGACCCTTCAACCACCTGCACGGCATCAGATCAGAAGCCGATCGTTGTCAATCCGCCTCCGGTTGTAACCCTTGCTGCCTTTGCCGGAGTTTGTGTAAATACTCCTCCCTTTTCCCTCTCCGGCGGATTACCTGCAGGGGGAACCTATTCAGGGCCGGGTGTTACCGCGGGTATATTCGATCCCGCTACTGCGGGACCAGGCACTCACGCCATCACCTACACATTTACGGATGCAAATAGCTGTACCAGTTCGGATACCAAGAACCTGGTTGTATATGCTCTAACACCGCTCTCTTTTCCTTCGCCGGGTAGTTTTTGTATCAATGCTGCTCCGGTCCCCTTGACAGGAGGCACTCCGGCCGGTGGCACCTATTCGGGACCAGGTGTCTCATCAGGCATATTCAACCCTGCAGTTGCAGGTGCTGGCGTTCACCAGATCACTTACACCTACGTGGATGGAAACAACTGCATAAATCTCATCTCAAGTCCTGTAACAGTGGATCCACTACCAGGCACACCCGGGGCTATAACCGGATCTGCTGCGGTATGCCAGGGAGTGGTTGGAGTTCCTTACACAGCGACTGCAATCCTCAATGCCACATCATACATCTGGGCGGTTTCCCCCTCTTCAGCCGGGATCGTTACTGGCACCACCCCGGCTGTTTCAATATCCTGGTCGTCAGTTTTTTCTGGAATTGCCCAGATCACGGTAAAAGGACAGAATGGTTGCGGTGATGGTGTCACATCTGCACCCTTTTCAGTAACAGTGAATCCCAACCCGGAGGTCAGTTTTACAAGTTGCTTTGATACCATCACCCTGACTACAGCGAAACCGATCACCCTGAAGGGTGGCATCCCGCGCAATGGCAGCTTCACAGGTGCGGGAATCTCGGCTGGAATTTTAAATCCTGTTATTGCAGGTGCAGGCACCCATATTATCTCGTACACCTACACGAACGCAATGGGATGCAGTAAGACCGCTACCAAATCAATCACTATCCAGACGCCTGCTCCCTGGAACTGCGGGGATCTGCTTACAGATATCCGCGATGGAAAACAATATCCGACTGCCCAGATCGGATCTCAATGCTGGATGGCTGCCAGCTTGAATTACGGGCAGCAGATCAGCAGCACAAATTCCCAGCGGGATAATTGCCTGGTCGAAAAGTATTGCTACAATGACAACGCATCCGGTTGCACGGTTTCAGGAGGGCGGTACCAGTGGGATGAGGTGATGGCCTACCAGTCGGCCGAAGTCGTGCAGGGAATCTGTCCCCCGGGATGGCATCTGCCCAACGAAACGGAATGGACCTCACTTTTTAACAACTTCACCAACAATGGTTTTGCCGGAAGCGCCCTAAAGGTGACCGGGTATTCAGGATTCAACGCGCTCGTTGCCGGCTTCCAGGGATTCAACCAGGGCTGGCAATACGGACCTGCAAACACGGTCCTGAGATCAACTCTCTACTGGTCCTCAACAAAGCAGGGGCGTGATAAAGCCTGGGCGCACGGCATCAATGAAGTAGTGGCTTTTATCGAATATACTCCTTCTGCGTCCTATTATCCCTCAATGCGTAATAACGCGTTTTCAGTAAGATGCCTCAAGGATTAGCCCTCTGCTTCGCCCCCAAACCTCCTAAAGGGGGCTTTCTCCCCCTCTGCGGGGGTTTCCTTCCCGGGTACTTGGGAGTGGATGCAGGAGGGGTCATCTTGCGCAGCAAGGGTAAGCCCCCTTTAGGGGGTTTGGGGGCAAGTATGGGCTTTAGGGACGAACCACAAACTGCGGAGATGTAATTAAGAAAACGTGAAAAAAGTTTTACATCCGATCATTTTCTATCTGTTGTGTACGGTTGCCGGGCACAGCCAGAACCTGATCGTGAGCAACGACACGACCATCTGCATCGGAGGGAGCGCCAGCCTGACAGCAACTCCCACCGGTACCGGATATGGTACCGATAGTTATACATTCCAGGTGATACCTTACCAGCCTGAATCCTATTTCGGTGGGACAGGCATTACATTTGGTTCGAATGGCGATGACCAGATTGCCGGGCCATATAATATCGGCTTCACATTTTGCTTTTTCAACCAGAATTATACGGAATTCTGGGTGGGTTCCAACGGTTGGGTCGGATTTACTTACAACGCGGCATGGACTACCTATGTTCCAACTCAAATTCCCAATACCGCGAACGGGGTACCAAAAAACTGCATCATGGCTCCGTGGCAGGACTGGTATCCGGGAAACGGAGGTACCTTTACTCCTCCGTATGTTTTTTACAAGATGATAGGAACGGCCCCAAACCGGAAACTGGTCGTGTACTGGCAGGATTGTCCGATGTATGGTTGTTTAACTACCTATGGAAGATTCCAGATTGTCCTCAACGAACAGAACAGCAGTGTTGAAAACCATCTGACAAGCAAACCGTATTGCAACTGGCAAAATAACGGGGCAACCCAGGGGGTGCACAATGCCGACGGGACTGTCGCCTTCACTGCTCCGGGAAGAAATTTCACTGACTGGACCGCAACAAATGAAAGCACCCGGTTCATCCCGAGTGGCGTCAAATGGTATACAGGAGGATATCCCGGCGGAACCATAGTCGGATATGGTCAAACACTGGTGGTCTCTCCGGCAGTGACTACCATCTATACGGCCGTCGTGGAAAACTGTGCCGGCACCGGCAATTTTTCAGCAAATGTAACAGTGACTGTCATCGATGCAGCCTTTAATTACCCGTCAGCCGCTTTTTGCAAAAATCAACCCAATCCGACACCAACACTGCTACAACCAGGCGGCACCTTTTCCTCTTCCCCAACAGGGCTTGTGTTTGTCAGCAATGTCACCGGAGAGATCAATCTGCTTGCCAGCACTGCCGGTACATATACGATATCGCGGACCATCACTACTCCTTGCCTTGTTTCCGCCACCCAGCAAATCACCGTCAATACGCCACCTTCTCCCCCGGTTCCAACCAGCCCTGTTTTCTTCCGCTGCGGTGAGGGGCCCATAACCTTGAGCGTGATCCCTCAGTCCGATGAAACATATTACTGGTACGATGTTCCAGCCGGAGGTACTCCTTATCCTTCTCCCGGCCCGAATCTTACTACTTCTGTCACAGTGACAACAACATTCTTTGTGGAGGCAAAAGACACAGTTATACAGTGTGTAAGCGAGACCCGTACACCGGTCATAGGAGAAGTAAGGCCCGGTCCTGCTATCACGAACAGCATCACAAATTTTGATATCTGTTCCGACGAGACCACTAACATCCTTTTGCAATCCAATATGCCCTCATCAACATTCTCTTGGGTCGCTTCATGCAGCTCTCCCCAGGTGACCGGATTCAGCGACGGTATGGGAAATACGATCATACAGGTTTTGCACAACTCCGGTTTTTCGGACGAAACAGTTACATACACGGTGACTGCATCCTCAAACCAGTGTGCGGGCCTGCCGGTTGATTTCACTGTGACGGTGCACCCGGTGCCTGATCTTATTCTGTCCCCATCCGCTCAAACCATCTGCACCGGATCAATTACCTCCATCAATCTCAGTTCAACAGCGCCCGGGGTCAGTTTTACCTGGACAGCATCCGGAACCAGTGGGATCACCGGATATTCGCCAGGATCAGGGATCATGATAGAGCAGGGATTGTTCAATGCCGGGAATAGTCAGGGGTCAGCGAACTATATAGTGACACCCGCTATCGGAACGTGCTCGGGGACTCCCGGATCAGTGACCATCACAATCCTCCCTGCTGCACAGGTCAGTCTCCAGGTATGTATGGATACGCTGACAACCACGCAGGGTCAACCATTAAAACTAAAAGGAGGAATTCCTCCCGGAGGTGTTTTCAGCGGGTCAGGGGTAAACTCCGCAACAGGGGTCTTTACGCCCTCAGTCGCAGGAACAGGGGTACATACAATATACTATACTTACACCAACATGTTTGGCTGCCCAAGAAAAGACTCCCTGAGGATGACTGTACTTGCACCGGCTTCATTAACTTGTGGGGATCCTTTAACCGATGTCCGGGATGCCCGGGTCTACCCGACCGTGTTGATAGGAACCCAGTGCTGGATGGCTGCCAACCTCAATTATGGCCAGCAGGTCAGCAGTTCAACATCACAGCGGGATAACTGCATCGTGGAAAAATACTGCTTTAACGATCTCTCTGCCGGATGCTCCTTCTCCGGTGGCAGGTATCAATGGGATGAAGTGATGGCTTATCAGTCTTCTGAAGGTGCTCAGGGGTTCTGTCCTCCCGGATGGCACCTGCCTTCTGAAGCAGAGTGGGCTATCCTCTTCAACAACTTCATCAACAGCGGCTTTGCAGGAAGCGCGCTTAAAGTGACAGGCTATTCAGGTTTCAATGCCCTCCCGGATGGGTTTAAGGGGTTCAACGTGATATGGAAATATGGCCCTGCTGACCCTACACTCCGTTCGACCCTCTACTGGTCTTCAACGCTTTATGGTTCAAAAAAAGCCTGGGCCCACGGGATGAACGAAGTAGAGATCAATATTGAGTATACAGCATCCGTTTCCTATTATCCATCTATGAGGAATAACGCGTTTTCGGTGAGATGTGTTAAGGATTAATACCCTAATTCGCCCCCAAACCCCCTAAAGGGGGCTTACCCTTGCTGCGCAAGATGACCCCTCCTGTATCCACTACCGAGTACCCGGGAAGGAAACCCCGCAGAGCGGGAGTAAGCCCCCTTTAGGGGGTTTGGGGGCAAGTATGGGATTCAGGGGTGTTTAGGGGGTTTGGGGGCAAGCAGGGAAAAGAGGGGAAGCAACCTTTACCAAAAAAGGTGTTATATATTTAGTATTTTTGCAGTATTTCATTGTAAAACCTGATTAAAATCACCCGTACTTTCAAATACGTTTCCTTTCTTACTCTCTTCCTGCTTTTGATCGCCTCTATCCGTGGAAGCGCCCAATTGACTGTTGTGGAGGGGGCGGCCATGGCAATGACCCCGGAGCAGTTGGTTGCGAACTGGCTTATCGGTGAAGGGATCGCCATCAGTAATGTTACATACAACGGGTCTACTGCACAAATCACGTCCAACCAGATTGGAACCTTCATAGCAACAGGTCCGGCCCTCAATCAGCTTGACATTGAATCGGGCATCCTGATGACCAGCGGGCAGGCCAGCCTTGCAATCGGGCCAAATACCGGAAATACAGGGACGAACACAAACGGAGGTGGTGACCCCGACCTGACCGCTATTGCAGGAACAGCGACATTCGATAAATGTGTTCTTGAGTTTGATTTCGTCCCGGAGTCAGATACCATTGAATTCAGCTATGTCTTCGGATCTGAAGAGTTTTATGACTATTGCGCCTCAATCAATGATGCCTTTGGATTTTTCCTCAGTGGTCCCGGAATCTCGGGGCCCTATTCAAACAACTCCGTGAATATTGCTTTGCTTCCCGGTGGTACACTTCCTGTGACAATCAACAACATGTGCAATGATCAGTCCACTAACTGGTGTAATCAGCCCAACGGAAATGGTTTCCAGAATTGTCCCGAGGTGCAGGGCGTAAATTTACAGTATGATGGATTCTCCTATGTACTCACCGCATGGCATACTGTAATCCCCTGCTCTACCTATCATATCAAACTCGCCATAGGGGATGCAGTAGATCATATCCTTGATTCGGGGGTGTTCCTGGAGAAAAACAGCTTCAGTTCGGTCGGGATTACAGTGAATACCAGTTTCTCCGTCCCTTCCCTGGGAGAAAGAGCCATCGAAGGTTGCAGCAATGCACTTATCACTGTGGTCTCTCCTGAACCACTTGCCCAGCCGTATACTTTCTATTTTACCATCAGCGGAACTGCTCAAAATGGCATTGACTATACATTGATACCTGATTCAATTACAATCCTGGCCGGACAAACCTCTGCCTCACTAACGATCCAACCAATCTATGACGGCATGGTTGAAGGAACTGAGACAGTGATCCTTACCTTCACGCAGACAACTTGTTCCTCCACACAAACCCTTGCCGATACGATTCTGATAGATGACAATACTCCTTTTTTTGTCAATGCGGGCCTTGATGATACCATCTGTCTTGGACAGACCGCTACGCTGACTGGTACTGCCTGGGGTGGCCAACGACCTTTCGAGTATACCTGGCAAGGAACCACCGGGCATGACAGTATCATACAGGTCTCTCCCCCCTCCCCCGGCAACTATCAGTATATCCTGGCCGTTGAGGAGGGGTGTAGCGTTATCGACAGGGATACGGTGATACTGCTTGTTAATCCGTTGCCGGTGCCATCCTTTACTACCGGGGTCAGTTCTGCCTGCCTCGGAGTGCCTGCAAATGTTTACGCCACCGATCCCGGCAAACTCAACTATATCTGGACAATCCCCAATCCGGAAGCCACCATTAACTCAGGAGGAAGTTTAGCTGATGACAGTGTGACCCTGACATGGAATACAGACGGAACTTTTCCGGTGAAGGTAAATTATACAGAACCTTCAACCGGGTGTTCAGGCGCCAACAACACGATATTTAACGTAACGGTCCATCCCCTTCCTACAGCTTCTATCAGCGGCACGACATCCCTCTGCAAAGGAAGGCCAGCCCCGGCAATCACGTTTGCGGGAGCCTCCGGTGCAGAACCTTATACCTTTTATTATCAGATCAACGGAGGCCCTCCCCAGTCAATCACCACAACATCGGGAAGCTCCGTATCCGTGTCACAGTCTACCACCACTGCCGGCATCTATGTCTATTCTCTTGTCAGTGTGACCGACAACAATACCTGTTCACAGACCCAGACCGGTACCGCCACGATAACTGTCCACCCATGGCCAACGGCGACAATCAGTGGAACAACAGCCGTATGTAATAACGATACACCGCCTTTAATAACTTTTACCGGTGCCACAGGTACTCCGCCATACACCTTTGAATATTCCATCGACGGGGGGCCCACTTTGTCAATTTCAACTACGTCCGGAAATTCCGTCTCCATTTCTCAATCCACCGGCACTCCGGGCAGCTTTGTGTACACACTGACCAATGTGATGGATGCCAATACCTGTTCACAGCCCCAGTCGGGGAGCGTAACCATCGTTGTTAATCCTTTACCCACAGCAGCAATCAACGGAACAACCTCTGTTTGCCAGAACAGCAGTGATCCCGGAATTACCTTCACGGGTGCCACGGGCCAGGCGCCATATACATTCCATTATATGATCAATGGAGGCCTCTCCCAGTCGGTTACGACCATATCAGGAAGTTCCGTTACTGTAAATCAGTCCACCAGCATCCCTGGAACCTATGTCTACAGTCTGGTAAGTGTGACCGATGGCAATACCTGTTCACAGGCTCAGACCGGGGCGTCCACCATCACTGTGAATCCATTGCCTGTACCTGACATCAACGGCCCTGCCATTGCCTGCGTCAACACACCCGGTCCGGTCTATTACACCGATGATGGAATGGCAGGTTACACCTGGATTGTGAACGGAGGATCATTTACCCAAGGGATAACCGCTGATACCATTCATGTGACCTGGACAACCGTCGGGCTTAACAGTGTCTCTGTAAGCTATACGGACCTTAACGGATGCACGTCCGCGGTCCCTTCGGTCTATCCCGTCAATGTGGCCCTTCTTCCGGAACCTTCCATCACCACTCCACCAGCGAACACGTGTATTGACCAGGTAACCACGTTCATTACCCAGAGTGGGATGAGCGGTTACACCTGGAACGTTTCGCCTGACGGTACATTTACCGGTGGCGGAACAGAACAGATCGATGTGACCTGGACTACACCAGGACTGAAACAAGTGACTGTCAACTACCAGATGGGTCCCGGCTGTACCGGTGCAGCGCCCGGATCAGCAACTGTCATGGTCCATCCCCGGCCACAGGTGATCAACGCCATAACAACAGAATCAATCTGTTCAGCCACCTCCACGAGTTTCGTCCTGCTTTCCGACCTCCCGGGATCGACCTTCGCCTGGAGGGCATTTGCCAGTTCCGACAGCGTAACCGGTTTCAGCAATGCGATGGGGAATACCATTGATCAGACCCTGGTCAACACAGGATACCTTAAGCATATGGTAACATACAGGACCGCCGCCACGGCTAATAATTGCACGGGTGATTCAACCGATTTTATTGTAACGGTGTTCCCGGTACCTGATGTAATTATCACTCCACCTGAAAAAGCAATCTGTTCAGGTCAGACCACCGGCCTGACCCTGCAATCGCATGTGGCAGATGCCTCTTTCGAATGGACCGCAACAGGCTCCTCCCCAAATATTTCCGGATATGGACCAGGGACAGGGCATACCATAGAGCAAACATTGATCAACTCAGGGTATCTGATGCCGTGGGCGACCTATCAGGTCGCCCCTGCGGCCAACGGGTGTCCCGGGACCACCGACCGGGTAATCGTTACCGTGAATCCTCTTCCCGCCGCCGCCATACCTGTCTGTTTTGACACCCTTACAACCACCCAGGCTCGACCTTATATCCTAAAAGGCGCTGTACCTTTGGGCGGTATCTTTACAGGCGCCGGAGTAACAGGATCAACCTTCTATCCGGCTGTTGCCGGAGCCGGGATCCATACTCTCCGATACATCTATATCAACGAATTCGGCTGCCGCGACAGCTCATCCATCAATATCAAGGTCATGGATCCCCTGCCTCACACTTGCGGAAATCCTTTCACCGACATACGTGATAATCAGTCCTATGCCACCGCCTTAATAGGGGGACAATGCTGGATGGCTGCTAACCTGAACTATGGAAATGCGGTTCCTTCTTCGCAGGTGCAACGCGATAACTGTATGAACGAAAAGTATTGTTTCAATGACAACACCGGGAACTGTGAAACCTATGGCGGTCTCTATCAGTGGGAGGAAGTGATGCGATATACCCCTGATAACGGTGCCCAGGGACTGTGTCCGGCAGGATGGCACGTCCCTGCTGAAGCTGAATGGAATACACTTTTTCAAAGTTATATCTCAAACGGATTTGCCGGGAGCGCCTTGAAATATTCAGGATTCTCGGGATTTAATGCCCTGCTGGAAGGTATCCGGTTCCATAATTCAATCTGGAGGTTCCAGGGGCCTTCTTCTGTGCTGAACTCCACTTTATTCTGGTCGAGTTCCCTGGCAGGGCCTGACAAAGCATGGGCGCATGGCATCAATGACGTTGTGACCGACAGGGAATATACGCAAAGCGTTTCTTTGTATCCTGCGTTGAAGTCAAATGTCTTCCTCGTCAGGTGTATCAAGGATTAATTGTATCTTTACAAACCAAAAAGTAATTATTCAAGTGATCTTTACTCTTTCTTCAGTCTCATTGAGATCAGACGGCAGGAAACTGTTCAGATTTTCTGCCGTTTTGCTGATTTTATTAATTGGTTGCTTTTCATCTTTGCAGGCACAATTGGAGACAACCTGCCCAAATTCTAATTTCAGCCAGGGAAACTGGGTTGGATGGGATGGGTGTTATGGGGATTTTGCAAATCCCTGTTTAGTCAAAGGTATTCTGGAAGTACCAGATCCACCTCTTTACAGAGTTCCGTTACATAAGTTAATTGCTTCACCCGGATGGTTTGATTCCAATACGTGTGACAGTTTAATTACTGTTTTTCCCGGAGAAGCTTTTACCGCCCGAATAGGAGATACTGCCTATACCAATAACAATTGGACAAATAAAGCTGCTGAATTAACTTATGCGGTTGATGTTTCAACTGAGACATACTTGTTCATTTACAGATATGCGATTGTATTAGAAGCCGGAAATCATCCTTCAAATATTCAGCCGGATTTCAAAGTGATGATCACCGATGCGGACAATAATATCCTGGATTCGGTTTGCGGATATTACCATATTACGGCCCCACCGCAGGGACAGACCTGGCCGGGATGGCATTCCTGTATTACGAACGTTTCATGGAAAGATTGGACAACTGTAGGGATGGATCTTACACCATATTACGGCCAAACGGTTTACATTACATTTAAAGTTCGCGGATGCACGTATGATACGCATTTTGGTTATGCATATATCTCCGCATATTGCGGGTTTCTTGAGATTGAGACCGCCCTGTGTGAGGGTCAGGATAGTGCTGTTATGACGGCTCCTCCAGGATTCTCCTATTTTTGGCAGACTATCATCGGAGTACCTACCGGAGATACTACAGCTTCTATTACAGTACCTGCTGCGGAAGGAAGCAAATACGAATGTACCTTGACTGCAGCCAATGGTTGCCAGGTGGTTATTTCAAATGAACTTCATTACACTCAAGTCCACGCGGGTTTTACTGAGGAGCTTAACTGTGCAGAGCGTCCTACGCTATTCCATGATACGACCTGGGTAAGCCAGAACGAGGTAGTTGACTGGCGTTGGTTTTTCGGGGACCCGGCATCCGGACCAGCAGATTCTTCTGGTCTGCAAAATCCTGTCCATTCTTTTACAGCCGCCGGCACATATACTGTTACTATTATTTCTTATTCTACTGAAGGATGTGCCGATACTGCTGCTAAACAGATTGTTATTGACTCATTACCGGATATTTCAAATACCCTGCTCCGGAAAGAAATCTGCAGCCACATCAACACCTCAATCGGGTTGACCTCCTCGGTCTCATCTACACTCTTTACATGGACCGCAACTGCTTCCTCCCCTGATATAACCGGGTTTTCGGATAATACCATCCCGACAGACTCAATCAATCATATATTGGTAAACAACGGATCGGAGGTAGACAGCGTCACATATACGATCACGCCGCTCAATGTCTCGTGTAGCGGTGATGATACGACCTTTAATGTAGTCGTATACCCTGTACCGATACTTACAAACAGTCCTCTGATAGATTCAACCTGCAGCAATGTTGAAATTGAGATTGACCTGGAATCCAACAACGATTCCACATTGTTTACATGGACCTGTACAGCCAGTTCCGGCAATCTTTCTGGATATCAAAACAATACGACAGATCCTGAAGATGAAATAGAACAAACCCTGGTTAACTCAGGATATACCGTTGATACCGTCTATTACCACCTGGTTCCTCAATCCTATGGATGCTTCGGAGACACAATTATCTTTAAAGTTGTGGTCTTTCCGGTTCCTGATTTGTCGAACACCATAACCCAGCAGGAGCAATGCAACGGAAGCCTGACAGGCATTGCGCTGACATCAAACGTTGCCAATACTACCTTCACATGGAGAGCTTTCGCCTCTTCGGTGAACCTCTCCGGCTATTCCTCCAACCCGGGGCCCGGGAACACACTGATCAACCAGACCCTGACCAACACTGGGAACAACATTGATACAGTTACATACAGGCTGGTGCCTACTGCAAACAACTGTTCCGGAGACTCTGTCGACTATCATGTGATTGTGTTCCCAACCCCTGACCTTGCAACCCTGCCCGCCGTTATCTCCCAATGCAACAATCTGCAAACCAATATCATACTTACTTCCCATGTTGACAGCACTGCCTTCACCTGGAGAGCTTTCACCAGCGGGAATATCACCGGATTCAGCAGCAACACGGGGCCTGCAGACACTCTGATACAACAAACCCTTGTCAACGCAGGCTTCACCATCGATACCGTAACATACCGTTTGCTGCCGGTTGCGAATAACTGTTTCGGAGACTCGGTTGATATTAAAGTTGCCGTTTTTCCTACACCGGATTTTTCCAACAATCCGGATTTTCAAACACAATGCAATGGACAACCCACCGGGTTGTCCCTACTGTCCAATGTGGCCAACACGTTGTTTACCTGGACATGCACGCAAACGTCCGGCAACATCACCGGATGGACGGAAAATCCGGGACCCGGAACAACTGCCATAAACCATACACTGGTTCTGAGCGGATTTGTAACTGACTCGGTGATTTATCATCTTACACCCATAGCAAATGGCTGTGACGGCGTGGTTACAGATTATACGGTGATCGTAAATCCCATTCCCGAACTCACGGTATCCCCGTTGTTTGACTCGATCTGCTCGGAGACCTTCACCGACATCAACCTCACCTCAACGGTCCTTGCCACAGACTATACCTGGACCGCAGCTCAGGGTGCCGGCAACATCACCGGATTCAGCAACGGGTCCGGCAGCCTGATCGCCCAGCAGCTCTTCAACCCCGATCCGGTGCCCGGAAGTGTTACCTATACCATTACTCCTGCCACCTTAAACTGTACCGGAACCGATTATACCTTCACCCAGTGGGTGAAGCCTCTGCCCCACCTGACAAACCTGCCAAAGGGCGATTCGATATGCAACAACACCGGTCCGAATATCACCCTGACCTCGGATGTGCTTAACGCCTGGTTCACCTGGACAGCAACAGGGTCATCAGCTAACATCCTGGGCTATTCCGATCAACCCGCTCCCACCACCCTGCTGAACCAGACACTGACCAATTCGGGATATGTGCTGGAATGGGCCACCTACCAGGTCACCCCTACGGCGGCCGGATGCCAGGGACCCGACTCTACCTACATCGTAACCGTCTTTCCCGTTCCCGACCTGGCCAACAACCCTCCCGATACAGCCATCTGCAGCGGAGAACCCACCGGGGTGACCCTGTTGTCGAACATCGCCGGCACCCTGTTCACCTGGACTGCCTCAGGATCGTCGGGAAACG
>Ga0172370_10005946_pt1 | contig 15534 bp, 12 predicted proteins | sample LakKiv5m_FD_114538 | JGI IMG/M metagenome (GOLD analysis project Ga0172370, IMG submission 114538) | Freshwater microbial communities from Kabuno Bay, South-Kivu, Congo - kab_022012_11.5m | ecosystem: Environmental > Aquatic > Freshwater > Lake | place: Democratic Republic of the Congo...
TCATCAGGTGTGCAGATAAGGAGCAACTTCAGCGAAACGGCTTTCTTCTATCCACAGCTCACCACCAACGAAAATGGCGAAGTAGTGGTATCGTTCACTGTCCCTGAGTCGCTCACCAAATGGCGCATCATGTCATTAGCCCACACCAAAGACCTTAAATTCGGCACCATGGAAAAAGAATTGGTAACCCAGAAAGACCTCATGGTGATGCCCAATGCACCCCGTTTCTTCCGCGAAAACGACAAGATTCGTTTCAGTGCCAAGGTGTCAAACCTCAGCGACAAAGACCTCGATGGTACGGCCCAGTTGCAGTTGTTCGATGCTGTGACCATGCAGCCCATTGATGCTGACTTGCAAAACACCACACCTCAGATCAGCTTCAACGTGAAAGCCGGTCAGAGTGCACCTCTTTTCTGGGATTTGTTCATCAAAGAAGGCACACAGGCTGTCACCTATCGCATCGTGGCCAAAGCTGGCAACTTCTCCGATGGTGAAGAAAACGCCATCCCTGTACTTTCCAACAGAATGCTCGTTACTGAAAGCCTCCCACTGCCTATCAGAGGTAAGTCGGAAAAAACATTTAACTTCGACAAGCTCATTGCATCAGGCAACTCAACAACCCTCAAAAATCACAAGCTCACTTTAGAGTTCACATCCAATCCGGCATGGTATGCCATTCAGGCCCTGCCCTATCTTATTGAGTATCCCTACGAGTGTAATGAGCAGATTTTCAGTCGTTACTATGCCAATACCATTGCTTCTTTCATTGCCAACTCAAACCCTAAAATAAAAAGGGTTTTCGACAGTTGGAAAAATGTCACGCCCGATGCACTGCTTTCAAACCTCGAGAAAAATCAGGAATTGAAATCGGTCCTCCTCGAAGAAACACCCTGGTTGCTCAATGGCAAGAATGAAAGCGACAGAAAAAAACGCATCGCCTTGCTTTTCGACATAAACAAGATGTCCAACGAAAAAGACAGAGCCCTCAAACAACTCCTGCAAAACCAGATGGCCAACGGAGGCTGGTCGTGGTTTAAAGGCATGCCCGACGACAGGTACATCACACAACATATTGTCGCTGGATTGGGCAAACTCAACAAATTAGGCATCGACAAATGGGAAGAAAACGACAAAATTCGCAGGGCTGTGACCAATGCCGTAAGTTATATTGACGAGCGCATGAAAGAAGATTATCTCGACCTTAAGAAATACTATCCCACAACCATGGATAAAGACCATCTGGGGTATTATGAAATCCATTACCTCTATACCCGCAGTTTCTTCACCAAGATAGAAGTAAAGAAAAGCAACAAAGAAGCTTTTGATTATTATTTCGGACAGGCCAAGAAGTACTGGAACGACAAAAACCGCTATCAGCAAGGCATGTTGGCTTTGGGACTTTTCCGTTACAACGAGCTGAAAGTACCTGCCGACATTGTCAAATCATTAACCGAAAATGCCCTCACCTCCGAAGAAATGGGCATGTACTGGAAAGACAACAATGGTGGTTACTACTGGTATCAGGCGCCTATCGAAACTCAAGCCTTACTCATTGAAGTGTACTACGAAGTGGCCAAAGACACCAAAGCCGTGGATGAACTGAAAATCTGGCTGCTCAAACAAAAGCAGACTCAGGATTGGAAAACAACCAAGGCGACTGCCGAGGCCATCTATGCCCTTATTCTAAGAGGCACTGACATGCTGGCCAGCGACCAGTTGGTTGAAATTGCCTTAGGCAGTCTTACTGTTGACCCAAAAAAGCTCGATGATGTGAAGGTGGAAGCAGGTACAGGCTATTTTAAAACATCGTGGAGCGGCAATGATGTAAAACCCGAAATGGGCAAGATTAAAGTGAAGAAAACCGACGAAGGTGTGGCATGGGGCGCTGTATATTGGCAGTATTTTGAACAGCTGGACAAGATTACGCCTGCAGAGACACCACTCAAGCTCAACAAAAAGCTGTTCATTGAAGAAAACACCCCTGCCGGCTTGGTTATCAAACCCGTATCTGAAGGCAACAAGCTTAAAATTGGAGACAAGATTAAAGTACGCATTGAACTCAGGGTTGACAGAGACATGGAGTACATTCACATGAAGGACATGCGCGCTTCGGGATTTGAGCCTGTCAATGTCATTTCTCAGTACAAATATCAGGATGGACTGGGCTATTACGAAAGCACACGTGATGCCTCTACCAACTTCTTCATTTCCTACTTGCCTAAAGGCACTTATGTGTTTGAATACCCGCTTTTTGTGACTCACAAAGGCGATTTCTCCAATGGCATCACCTCTATTCAGTGTATGTATGCACCTGAGTTTACGGCCCATTCGGAAGGGATAAGGGTGAGTGTGGAGTAGGAAGTGTGGAGTACTTAGAGTGAACTAAAGTGAGCTAAAGTGCCTAAAGTTGAAGACCTGACGGCGGACAGAGGAAGTTTGGAGTGTGGAGTTTGGAGTGTGGAGTAGAGTGCTAAAGCGCTTAAAATCATTAAAGAAAATGCAGTTTAAAAATATTTACAGTTCATTGAAGGTTAAATGAAGCCATATTTCATATATTTGTGAACCAAAATCATCAAGATAATACAAATCGCAAATAAAAGTCAATTTTCAACATGAATAGTAAAAAAGCATTAATAGCAGGCGCTACCGGGCTTACCGGCAAGGTACTTCTCAATTTACTTTTCAGTACGGATGTGTATGATTCTGTAACTATTTTAACCCGCAAGCCACTTCAGTTAAAAAACGAAAAGATTAAAGAAGTCATTGTTGATTTTGATAATTTAGCTGCCTATAAAGATTTTATTGTTGCAGACGATGTGTTTTGCTGCCTTGGAACGACCATCAAAAAAGCCAAAACGCAGGAAGCATTCAAAAAAGTTGATTTACAATACCCTTTGGAGATTGCCAGAATAGCAAAAGAAAACGGGGCGATGAAATTTATCGTTATTTCTTCAATGGGAGCCAACAGCAAATCCTCAATTTTCTATTCAAAAGTTAAGGGTATTATGGAAGAAAGCATTCAGAAAGTAGGGTTCAGTGCTTTGCACATACTACGTCCCTCAATGTTGTTGGGAGACAGAGAAGAATTCAGGGCAGGTGAACGTTTAGGCATATTATTTTTCAAATTGCATTCATGGTTGTTTATAGGCTCATTAAAGAAATACAAAGCCATACATGTCAACACAGTTGCCAAAGGCATGTTTAATGCGGCCCAGACTGACAAATTGGGTATTTTTGTTTATCGTTCGGATAAAATTGACAGCATATAATTATAAAATGAAGAACAAATATTTTACTGGAATTATATTTCTTACTCTTTTTTCGGCTTGCAACATGGATAAAATGTTTCTTTTGCCCGAAAAATTAGATATTGCAAAAACAGATTCTGCTGTTTTGGATGCCCCAAGGTATGACACTTTACTTATCTCATACACTGATAAAAGTTTTCAACCCATCATAAAAGGAACGGATAAAAAAAATTATGATTTAGGTTATGATATTGAAAGTGTCAACATAAAAAATAAGAAAGGCAAGAGCTTGAATGCCTGGTACTTAAAACCACGAAAACAAGAAGACATTAAAGCCACAATACTTTTTTTACATGGCAATGCCGGAAATGTGATCTCTCATTTTTGTATTGTTCATCCATTGGTATTGAAGGGCTATCAGGTGTTATTACTTGATTACAGCGGATTTGGATTTTCGGAAGGAGAAGCGACAAGAAAAAATGTGCTGATTGATGCTCAGACTGCTTTGAATTACTTAGTAACAAGGGAAGATACTAAAAACAAATCATTAATTGTTTATGGTCAATCGTTGGGTGGTAGCGCAGCAGCAGCCTTGGCTCAGAGAAATCAGGACAAAGTAAATGCTTTGGTTGTGGAAGGATCATTTTCGTCGCATGATGATGTATCAGCTTATGGTACCAATCTGGGAATAATAGCGAGAATAGCCGTAAGAGAAAGATACAGTACCACTCATTCAGTTAGAAAGTTTCACAAACCTATATTGGTCATTCATAGCAAGCAAGACAGGGTAATTCCTTTTTTTATGGGAGAAAAAATATATCAAAAAGCCCATGAACCCAAAATTTTCTATGCTATTGAAAAGCCCCACATCTACGGTCCTATCTATTATGCCGACAGTATTTCTTTTAAAATTCAGGAACTTTTAAAATTTAAAAATAAATAAATATCTAATGTCAGCAGAACCTGCTTACAAAGACAGAGCCTTTGCCATAGAAAGGCTGAGGCAGAGCTTCAGCCGAGCACCAAGTATAGAGTGAATAAGGAAAAAGAGGAATAAGGATTTAGTTTCTGGTTACTTATAGTTGCCGTCGCAGGTCATTCAACTCAAGAATACAGGCAAGCAACAAGTTTAACCTCTTTTTACACTGAGCGTTAGTCGAAGTGTAGCTCACTATAGATCACTTTAGGTGGTCACTGAGCGAAACAAAGTGGAGCGATGCACTGAGTAAATCGAAGTGCCGAAGTGCACTTTAGTTCACTTTAGCTCACTTTAGCTCACTTTAGGCACTTTAGTTCACTTTAGATCACTTTTTTTTTCTTCTCCTTTCTCAATGTTTTGTATATTTGACACATGATTTTACGCACAAAAAAGTTATTTTTTCTCTCACTTCTTTTGTTTTTACAGTCGTGTCAGAACTACGACAAGCTGAATGAGGGCAAAACGGTTTTCCGCTACAATGAGTCAGCCGGTATATCTTCACTCGACCCTGCTTTTGCCCGCAACCAGGCCAACATCTGGGCCGTCAATCAATTGTTTAACGGGCTGACACAACTCGACGATGATTTAAACATACTGCCGTGCATTGCCAAAAGCTGGGACATCAGCAATGAAGGACTGACATATACTTTTCACCTCAGAAATGATGTTTTTTTTCATAATCATTCTTTATTTAAACAAGAACATCGCAAAGTTGTGGCTCAGGATTTTGTTTACAGTTTTAACCGTATTGTGGATAAAAAAGTCTCATCGCCGGGTTCATGGATTTTTAATTGTGTCGCCACTGATAAAAAAGGCAAGTATGCCTTTAAAACAATTGATGACAGCACCTTGGTGATTTGTTTAAAACAGGCCTTCCCTCCTTTTCTGGGCATGTTGGCCATGCAGTATTGTTCGGTAGTTCCCCATGAAGTTGTTGATTATTATGATAAGGATTTTCGCAAAAATCCGGTGGGTACAGGTCCATTTTATTTTAAGATGTGGAAAGAAGGTGTTAAATTGGTTTTAAGAAAAAATGAAAATTATTTTGAATCGGACAGTACCGGAAAGCGCCTGCCCTACATTGATGCCGTGGCTATTACTTTCATTATCGACAAGCAAACAGCTTTTCTGGAATTTGTAAAAGGGAATATTGATTTTTTATCGGGCATAGATGCATCCTACAAAGATGAACTGCTGACCCGTAACGGCACTTTAAACCCAAAATACAATAACAAATTTAACCTGAGTAAAAAGCCCTATCTGAATACTGAATACCTGGGATTTTTAGTGGATGACAATTTGCCTTTGGTCAAACAAAGCCCCTTAAGGGATAAGCGCATCCGGCAAGCCATCAACTATGGATTTGACAGAAAGAAGATGATGCTGTATCTGCGAAATAATATTGGCATTCCGGCATTATCGGGATTTATCCCTTCAGGCATGCCCTCTTTTAATTTGGATATTGTGAAAGGATATAACTATAATCCCGACAAAGCAAGGCAACTGCTTGCTGAAGCCGGTTATCCCAATGGAGAAGGCTTGCCTCCCATTACACTCAGTACCAATGCTTCCTACCTTGATTTGTGTCAGTACATGCAAAGTGAGCTGGAGGGGATTGGCATAAAATTAAAAATTGATGTATCGCCTCCGGGCACACTCAGAGAAATGATAGCACGCTCGGAAGTTAATTTTTTCAGAGGTTCGTGGATTGCTGACTACCCTGATGCAGAAAATTATCTGTCGCTATTTTACAGTAAAAACTTTGCTCCTGCAGGACCTAATTACACCCATTTTAAAAATGCTGCTTTCGACAAACTTTATGAGCAAAGCCTGAATGAGTTGAATGATTCAATACGGTTTCAACTTTATCAACAGATGGACAGCATAGTGCTTGATAATGCACCTGCAGTAGTTTTGTACTATGATGAAGTTTTGCGTTTTACTCAAAAAAACATTTCAGGTTTGGGCAATAACCCACTCAACCTATTGAGCTTGAAGAAGGTAAAAATTTCATCGAAATAGAATAATATAAGAACAAATAGCCACAGATTACACAGATTTAAAAAAGGATATAAGGTATAAGGGGAAGAAGGTGTAAGAAAGTTTGGAGTGTGGAGTGTGGAGACCTCTTCCTCATCTTTGAAACACAATCTTCTTAGTCACCATCTCATTGCTGTCTGACTGCATCATCACCATATAAACACCATTGGGAACATTCTCCGGATGCCAGTTATAAACAGAAGTACCTTTGGCAATGTCAACATTTTCAAAAACCCGCCCTGTGTTATCGGATATCTTTAAAAGGCCTTTAAAATTGTCGGGATAGTAAATATTAAATGCGCTATTGGAGGGATTGGGGACTACCTTAAGCTCAAACGGGTTGGTTTTGATATTTTCATTTAATGACGCATTGACAGGTTTGCCAATAGCCAGCACATACTGACCTTCTTTAAGTGTGTCGGCTGTGACAAAGCCTGTGAGATTATTACCAATGCGTGTAAAATGTTGAATTTTCCAGTCGTCGGAGGCATCTTTTCTGTACAACAGCAAGAGTGAATCGGCTGAAACAGAAAACAAGGTATTGTCCAACCAGCCATTGCTGCTAAAGCTGCCACCTACAGGAGCACTCCTGTTGTAATTAAAACGGCCATTGGCTTTTAAACCCGACAGATTAACCCCATCAACAGTCCAGTATCTGTAATCGGACAAACGGACAATATCAGGATTGTTTATTTTCATGGAATCGGCGCCTACCCAATTATGTGTCACCCTCAAAAGTGCCGAATCAGATATTTGTGAAACGACAGTACTGAAATACGTTTCAGGGAAAGCAAAATTGCCCGGTTGTACAATTTTTTTAATGTAAGAGGTTGCTGCAAAACACGATTTCTCATCAAAATTCAAAAGGGCTTCTGTGGGATTAAAATTTATAATAAATGACTTGTGGGCATACTGACCTGAAACCACCATTGTATCAGTTGTAAACTGCCAGTTATTATTGGCAAAAGTCATTTCAACAATATTGCTGTTTGAAAAAGTTGTGCGGCCATTCTTTTTTTGTTTCACATAAACATCCACTTTGTATTGTCCACCTCCTATATTGGTAACAGGAAATGAATCCACAGCAAAATGAGGGAAACCGCCTGTAAAAACCCAGTTGTCAAAAAAATCGGTCATGTCCCTCTGTGTGTAAGCGCTTAAAAAATCTCTCAACTGGGAAGAAGACACATCTTTAAACAAATGGGTAGCAATAAACGCTTTAATGGCACAGTAAAACAATGAATCGCCAAGATAAGCCTTCAGGTTATTAGCCACCAATGCTCCTTTCTGATACACAGTGCTGCAATAGGTAATTTCTGTAGGAATGCCATACAAGGGCCAGTAGTCACCATCAACATGATGGGCCATTTGAATCACTTCTTTATGTGATGTTCTGATAAGGTTTTTTACATATTCACGACCATACAGGTCTTCAAAAAACACAAACTCACAGAAATCGGCCCAACCCTCATTTATCCACATATCGCCTGCGGTACTGCATGTAATCAGGTTTCCGAACCAGTGGTGAGAAAATTCATGCGACATAAGGTCATCATAGGTGGTCCCCCCATTGACACAAACACTGGGATAAGCTATATTGGTGGCATGTTCCATGGCGCCGGAGTTGAATGAAACGCCCACATAACCGACACGCTGCCATTTGTAGGGTCCAAAATGGTTCTCAAATATCTGTATGGAAGGTTTAAGGTTTACAAAAGTGCCTGCAACCTTAGATGAGTCCTGTGGCCTGACATATATCTCAATGGGAATATTTTTCTCCAACCCCTGGTATGAATCACTCACTTTAACATAGCGCCCTACAGCCACAGAAGCAAGATATGTGGGTATAGGGTCAGACAAGTACCAATGAACAGTTTTTGTACTGTCACCATTGTACTGCATACCACTCATGATGCCTCCACAAACAGCCATATTCAATGAATCCACCCTTATTCTGAAATCATAAGTAGCCCTGTCCACAAAATCGTCTAAACAGGGAAACCAAACCCTGCCATAGTTATGCGGATTGGCTTCAAATCCAACCCCCAGGTTAAAAGCAGACAAGCTGTCGCTGCCCCAGTAAAAACCGCCCCAACTTGAGTTGTCAATGACCGGATGGCCGCCATAGTAAACAGTCACATTAACAGTATCGCCTATGTTTATTGCAGACGAAAAATCAATATTCAGCTTCTCACCTACCTGAGTGAAAGCAGCAATATTACTATCAACCTTAGCTGAATCGGCAACCAAAGCTAATAAATCAAGTGATACGTAGTTCACATTATTTACTTTTGGAGTCATTGTCAGTACTGTGAAACCATCAATATGCTGAGCCCCCATCTGGTGGATATTGAGGTTAATATCATAATGCAAGACATCTATCGAATCGGAATATGAATGAGGTGTTTGAGCTTTTAAAGCCATCATACAGAAGCTTAAAAAAACACATAGAAAATATTTAGACAGATTATTTATCATAAGTTTTGCTTTTGGATTAATAAACAAATTTATAATTTATTTAGATTTTGAAAGTCTTTAGCATATTTAATTTTGCATATTATTTATTTTAAATCACTTTCTAAAACACAAAATATCAGTTTGATAATTTAGAAGTTTTTTGTAAATTTGCGCCTAAATTAATAAAAGCATCATTCTGTTAAGTATTTTATATTTTTAAAACAATTATATGAAAAAAATCTTAGGCATATCGGCATTTTACCACGACTCTGCAGCAGCTCTGACTGTTGGCGGAAAAATTATTGCAGCGGCTCAGGAAGAAAGATTCACAAGAATCAAACAAACACAGGATTTTCCTGTAAACTCTATTAAATATTGCCTCGAAGAAGCAGGTCTGGAAATAGATGAATTGGATGCCATTGTTTTTTATGATAAGCCCCTTTTGAAATTTGAAAGACTTTTACAGACTTATTATGCATTTGCCCCCAAGGGCTTTGCTTCTTTCAGAAAAGCCATTCCAGTTTGGCTGGATGAAAAAATGTTTTTAAAAAAACAAATTTATGATGGGCTCAAAGAAGTTGGAAAATATACTAAAAGCAAAGTCAAATTGCTTTTTCCCGAGCACCATTTATCGCATGCAGCAAGTGCATTTTACCCATCACCTTACAAGAGGTCAGCTATTTTAACAATTGACGGTGTGGGTGAATGGTGTACCGCTTCTATAGGACTTGGCGAAGACACTAAAATTACGTTTTTCAAAGAATTGGAATTTCCTCATTCAGTAGGTTTGCTTTACAGTGCTTTCACTTATTTTTTAGGCTTTTCAGTTAACTCAGGTGAATACAAATTGATGGGACTGGCTCCATATGGAAATCCTAATGTAGAAGATACAAAAAAATATATCGGCATAATAAAAGATAAACTTGTGGATATTAAAGAAGATGGTTCAATACATCTGAATCAGGAATATTTTAATTATGCCACAGGTTTAAAAATGATATACGACAGTAAATGGGAAGAACTGTTTGGTTTTCCAACACGCAAAGCAGAATCGGACTTAGAACAAAAACATTGCAACCTGGCTTATGCCATTCAGAAAGTAACAGAAGAAATAGTTGTAAAAATGGCTATTGAAGCCAAAAGGCTTACCAATGCTGACAACCTGTGTATGGCTGGTGGTGTGGCATTGAATTGTGTGGCCAATGGCAGGTTGATAGATGAGAAAATATTTAAGAATATCTTTATACAACCTGCAGCAGGTGATGCCGGTGGTGCTTTGGGCGCTGCGCTGGCTGCCAATTATATTTATTTTGGCGATGAAAGAACGGCAGATGAGATAAACGACCAGATGCAAGGCGCTTATCTGGGGCCTGAATATTCTGATAAAGAAGTAGAGTTGATGAACCGCAAAGTAAAAGCTGTTTGTAAAAAATATGAATCATTTGATGAGTTAACCAAGTTTGTGGCAACTAAAATTGCCGATGGCAATGTGATTGGTTGGTTTCAGGGCAGGATGGAATTTGGTCCCCGCGCCTTAGGCAACAGAAGTATTGTTGGTGATGCACGCAACCCCGAAATGCAGAAAAAATTAAACATCAAAATTAAATACAGAGAGGGTTTCAGACCATTTGCACCATCGGTTTTAATTGAAGATACAGAGGAATATTTCGATATGAAAATTTCATCCCCTTACATGCTTATTGTTGCTCAGATAAATGCCAAAAGAAAAGAAAAACTGCCCGAAAACTACCATGAATTAGCCCTTTGGGACAAGCTTTACTACAAACGCAGCGACATTCAGTCTATAACCCATCTCGATTATTCAGCCAGAATTCAAACTGTTCATAAAGATACCAATCCCAAATACTGGGAAATGATCAACGCTTTCAAAAAATTAACCGGTTATGGTTTGGTGGTTAATACCAGCTTCAATGTAAGGGGCGAACCTATCATCTGCTCGCCTTATGATGCTTTTAAATGTTTTATGAGTACTGAAATTGATTACTTAGTGGTCAATAATTATCTGTATTGCAAAACAGAACAGTTAGACTGGGAAAACAAAAAGAAATGGTTGACCAAATTTAAAATGGATTAAACATTAATGAATGTCCTTAAAAAAATATTTAAAAACTTGCTGTTGATTTTTATCAGCACAGTTTTTACTTTATTGATTCTGGAAATTCTTCTGAGAATTTTTGGGCATCAGGGACAATATACCGTAAGCCAGTATCCGGAGAAGATGTTTAATTATTCTACTGTAACACGCTTAAATCCTAATTTTGAAGGAAATTTTCCCAAATCAGAATTAAAGGGACATATAAAAATAAACTCAAAAGGTCTGCGCGATGTCGAAAAGCCTTATAAAAAAAATGGAAAAATCAGAATTCTCGGTCTGGGTGATTCTTTTGTGTTTGGCCATGGCGTTGAGTTTGAAGAGTCGTTTTTGACAATATTAGAAAAGAAACTCCAAAATAAAAACGACAGCATAGAAATCATCAAAGCAGGAGCTCCCGGCATAGGTCCTCAAACCTATTATTCCATTCTGCAAGAGGAAGGTATTAAATACAATCCTGATTTGGTTTTAGTGAATATTTTTGTCGGAAATGATATTTATGATATTAGATTGCCGGCCGTTAATAATAGCAATGATACTGTTAAAACTCAACCCGAGCAAAAAAACAAAATTGTTCCTCAAGAAAAACCAAAAGGCACACCTGTTAAGAACTTTTTAAGAAAAAATGTGCATCTTTATTCGTTTGTAGTGGACAGGCTGAAAAGCATTCCATCCATAAGGCACAAGTTGCAGGAAATGAACATTGCAAGCGGCATGATTGGGTCTTATATCATTGATATTCTTAAAAAAGACTATAGTGATGAATACAAAGCCAAGTGGGATGAAATGTTTAATACTTTAAGCCGGATGAAAGAAATTACTGACAATCTGGTCATTGTAATTATTCCTACCCGCGAGCAGGTTGACCCAGTGAGATTAGAAAAAGCATTAAAACAATTAGATTATAAAAAGGAAGATATCGACATTTATCATCCCAACAATCTTATTAAAGATTATTGCAAGGAAAACAACATACTTTGCATTGATTTGTTGCCAAAATTCCAACAATCAACCCAACAACCACTTTATTTTGAAATTGATCCCCATTTTAATACAGAAGGGCATAAACTGGCTGCAGAAATTATTTATAATGAACTTATTAATAACAATAAAATAAAATAATATGGATTTTTTAAAAGACCTTTGGAACTTCATGAAAGAGCGTAAAAAGTTTTGGCTTGCACCCATCATCATTGTATTGCTCTTGTTAGGTTTACTCATTATTTTCGGTGGCGGAAGTGCCATAGCTCCTTTTATTTATACGCTTTTTTAAAAAAATCAAATATGAAAAAAAATACATCAAACCCGATACAAACTGTATTAATTATTACAGTAGGTTTTATTTTTGTTTTTCTGGTAACTAAATGGAAATGGGCTTTATCAGTTTCCTTTATCATTGGCTTAGTAGGTATTTTCTCTACATTTCTGAGCAAACAAATTGATTATGTATGGATGAAACTCACCTGGTTTCTGAGTTTAATAGTCCCTAACATATTGCTTGGAATTATCTTTTATATTTTTCTTTTTCCAGTTTCGTTGTTATCAAAACTTTTTGGCAACAGAGACCCCTTAAAGTTGAAAAATAAAACCAATTCGCTTTACAGAGAAAACCTCAAGGAGTTCGACAAAGCATCTTTTGAGAAGCCCTGGTAAAAGGATTTTAATCGGTTCTATTGCGCTCAAAATGATTTTTATCCCCCTTTTATTGTGTGCCTAACGGCACACCTTCCTGTTTAATGGCATGCTGCTACCTATATCTCGTCCCTAACGGGACGGATTATACTATTTTGCACTAAGTATTAAACTAATTGATTTCAGTATTACAATGAAATTGTTTATTTTTACAATATGAATTTTTCAAACATTACACAGAACCTTATCTCAACCCACTTCAATATCCCGTCCCGTTTGTGCAAAACTGTCTTCCAAATTATGGAAATTGACATGGAGATAATGTAATGGCAGGGTTAAAAGAGTAATAAACAGCATCTTTGTCCCGTTAGGGACAAGATGTTGGAAGAAGATAAAAAAGAAAATTTATCAACGTGCCGTCAGGTACGTTACAAATATCAAAAAATTATAATTATGGCGAACACTTATACACAGATTCATATTCAATGTGTTTTCACAGTTCAAAACAGAGACAGTATCATATCCAAACAATGGAAAGCAGAGCTTCATAAGTATATCACAGGAATAATTCAAAATTACGGGCACAAAGTTTTGGCAATTAATAGCATGCCGGATCATGTTCATGTGTTCTTTGGAATGCGACCAACACAGTCGTTGTCTGATTTGATGCAGGATGTAAAAGGTGACTCGTCAAAGTGGATTAATAAAAACCGATTTATCAAAGGACACTTTTCGTGGCAAGAGGGTTATGGCGGCTTTTCGTACAGCAAATCTCAGGTAAACGATGTCATTTCATACATCAATAATCAGGAAAAACATCACAAAAAGAAAAGCTTTATGGAGGAATATGATGATTTTTTAAAACTTTTCGATATAGATTTTGATGAACGTTTTATATTTAGACCTATAGAATATATAGATGAATAATGCCCATATAGTTGTGTACCTAACTGTAGGTATCCCCTTTTTCAGACAATGCTAAATTAGACAATATTTTTTATTTATGTAGGAATTTGGCATTTTCATTTTTTGATGAGTTAGATTAAATTCCGATTTATTATTATTTAAAATTATTGAAAAAATAATAGCTGTTGAAATGGGAAATAACCATGCGTAGGCCTTTACAGTGGCGTTATTCTCATTTCAATAGCTGCTTAAATGAGCATATTTGAATTTTACGTTTTTTAATGTTTAAACTATTTTTCAGCACTTCAAAAAAAGATTTAGCCAGGAATTTCAGCCCATTCTTTTGGGGTTTTATTTTTTAATGATTCATGCGGACGTCTTTCATTATATTCTTCAATCCATTCTTCTGTTAAACTTTTCACTTCTTCTAATTCAAAAAACATATAAGCATCTAATATATCACGCCTATAGGAGCCATTTAAACGCTCTATTAATGAGTTTTGAGTAGGTTTCCCTGGCTGTATATACAAAAGCCTTATATCGTTACTTCTGCACCATAATTCAAATTCTTTTGATATAAACTCAGGGCCATTATCCATACGAATGCTTTCAGGTTTGCCCCTCCATGTTATAACCTCATTAAGTACTCTTATTATTCTAACTGAAGGTAATGATATGGCTATTTCTATTGCAAGAACCTCCCTGTTATAATCATCCATTACATTAAATGTTCTGAATTTTCTGCCAGAGGCTAAGCTGTCACTCATAAAGTCAATACTCCAAATTTGGTTTATTTGTGTCATACATTCAATTGGTTGTTTTATTCGTTGTGGCAACCTTCTCTTGCCCTTTCTGCGCTTATTGTATCTCAACAAGGTATAAACTCTATATACCCGCTTGTGATTCCAGCGTTTTCCACCCCTGCGCAAATAAGCAAAAGTTTTTGGAAATCCATGTGTGGGATGTTGCTCTATGTGATCTTGTATGGCTTCTATTACTTCGCTATCATCTTTCCTTCTCTTATAGTAATGCTTTGCCCTTGAAAATCCTGTCGCCCTATAAGCCCTGTGAACACTTACACTCATCTCCTCACATATACTGTTAATCAACTCCTTTTGTGACCAGGGCTCAATCCTTTTTTTGACAGTATCTCCTTTACTATTTGATAATCAATACTCAGATCTGCATACATCTTCTTTAACCTCGAATTTTCCTCCTCTAGCTCTTTTAATCGTCTTAACTCCTGAACTTCTACGCCTCCATATTTACTCTTCCAGTTAAAAAATGTTGCTTTGCTTATCCCATGAGTCCTGCATAAATCAAGGACTCTTATGCCACTCTCATACTCCTTGAGTATAGCGACAATTTGACTTTCTGTAAATCTTGTTTTTTTCATACGACAGATAAAATTAATAATTACTTTTATTTAAAAAAGTCTATTTATTTTCTGTCTGATTTTTAGGGATACTTACATAACGGCACACCTTACTGTTTAATGACATGCTGCTACCTATAGCTCGTCCCTAACGGGACGGATATTATTAAAGAAGTTTGAAGATTATTTCAAAAACAACTTAAAAATATTGGGATTACCTTCAATAATTTCAATTTGAAAATTGCTTAAAATGATGTTATTTTTTTCCCGGTTCCATACATATATGCTTAGTTCTGCATCGGGATAATCATTGAAAAGCTGCTTTGAAAATACATGAGAAATATAAATGGTGTTTTTAATGGGATTGTTATTGTAATTTTTAAGCTCTGAACTGTTCCATAAAATAGTTTTATTACCTTGATGAAGATCAAAAACAAGAAATGGATTTGCAGCAGTATCTTTTGATGAAACATCAACTGCAGCATTTACTATGGCATACTTAAAAGTATTGCAAACATCCTTAATTTTAATATTTAGGGGAGGCGTAAAACTATATGAGCTATCCATAAATATCTCAGACTTTCCAAAGTAGAATTTTTTTAGAACAGCGTTTGAATACTTTGTATAATAATTGTTTTTATTAGACTTCTTCTTTAAAAAGAAAGGCTTTAGTTTAGAATAGCGTTGCATATTAAAAAAATTTATTATCTTTGTATAAAACAAAGGATTAAAAAATGGACTATAAAGATTTACTAAAAGAAGTCTTAGCCTTATCAAGCCAAGA
>Ga0172370_10005949_pt1 | contig 15528 bp, 15 predicted proteins | sample LakKiv5m_FD_114538 | JGI IMG/M metagenome (GOLD analysis project Ga0172370, IMG submission 114538) | Freshwater microbial communities from Kabuno Bay, South-Kivu, Congo - kab_022012_11.5m | ecosystem: Environmental > Aquatic > Freshwater > Lake | place: Democratic Republic of the Congo...
CAGGACCTGAATGGAAAGAAAAACAGGATAAAGCGGCATGGTATGCAAGAGTTATCTGGGGCGATGAAACCGAAGTACCTGAGGAACCAGCAGCATTAGAAACACAAAATGAAGGATGGGCAGTATCCCCGTTCATGCCTGTGGCATCCGTGGCAATGATAAACATGGGTATGGGCAGAAAATCGACTGTTGTAGGATTGAACAAGCCTCTAAAAACACCTGCATCGCCCTTAGAGAGTTCAAATGGTTTTGAGTCTTCCGGCTGGAACTTCAGACTTCCATCGGCTTCAGATGTAGTGGGGCTATTCATGCCTCACCCTGCTGCTGCAGAACCTGTCTCGGAGGAAACAGTCCAGCAGGAATCCGATATGGCCAAAGAAGCATTCCTCGAAAGTGATGAATTCATAACAGCAGTCCAGAGCATAGTTACAGATTACCTTGATAGGGGGATCGAAAGATGACACTGACAAAATCCCAGGATTTCGAGTTCAAGGTATATACGCAGCCAACGGGTCTGGGCACAGGAACATACGATCATTGGCTTCTCAGGGGTGCATCAGTGGAAATAGAGCGCAGCCAGTTTGAAGGCGATCTCCTGACCATAACAAGTACGAGAAAAAATCAGGATGTACAGATCGATAAAGTAAGACCTGTCCGTTTTTACTGGAAAGGAACGAAACTGTTCGATGGCTGCATCAGGGCACCAAAGTACGATAACAGGCAGAATAAATACCGGGATCTCGTCACTACAGCCTATGGCTGGGAGAAAGAACTTGCAGCCATCCGGCTTGACCTTGTGACTCCAGAAGGAGTGCAGTACACAGGAAAATCCATAGACTTCATTCTCTCAGACCTCGCCAGGATCGCAAATGACATGGGTATGACCAAGAAAGCAACCTATGTATATGACAAAACAAAGCTGCCCTATTACGATTCAAAAGTCTTCGGGACTGAGCTCACAAGAACATATGGCGACACCATCTGGTCTGCCCTTACTGACCTCACAAAAGAACTGGACATCGCTGAGACATATCACATTGGAGAGTGGACTGTCAGAGTTGATGCACTTCAATCAGACTTTAATATTTACTTAATTCCAATGATGGTCAACACTGACATAGCATCCATCCGGAAATTCAAGGACAATATGCTGACCACGCCTAAGAGTATCCGCAGGGATTATACAAGACTTCTTAATTTCATGGTTGTCCGCGGAGCCGGAACACTGGTTAATGAACGGTTCAAGCCCACACTGATCCTTACTGAAAAGGATATAGCAACGAACCTGGAAGAATTCTATGCCGATTCTCAGCCCTCCCCTATACGGTCTTACCTGAGGATTACGATCACCAATCCCACAGGTTCGGATCATGGAGGATTCGTTACTATAAACGGCGGAGATGGGAACATGAACGAGCTTACTGAAAGCTTTTTCCAGTGGGTTAAAGCCGGACAGGCACAGGTGCATTATACCAATAACAGGTATGGGACTCTATCAGGAGGTTCATTAAAAGCGTTCGTTATTCAGGGGTGGGCCGGATGCAAGATCCAGGTAGAAGAAGCCACATATTCTGTGGGAGGACGCAGTATCAATGATGCAGGAGTACGCGGTAAGACTATCCGGAACGTCAATTTCGATACCCAGGCTAAAGTTGATTCTTACGGTGCACAACTTGTCAGGATGTACCATGCACCTCTGGTTTACATAGATACAGTGATAAAACCCGAATACTCCAGCGCGGAAGAACTCATGGGTAAAACAATAACCCTATTCGATAATTTCCAGAATGATTTTGCAGATTTTACATGCATAAAACAAAGATACTATTTCGAAGGTCCACAATTATCTGAGTCAATTACTGCTATGAGATACAACTATGACTGGGAGTATTCAGAGTAATATTACAAGGAGGGATAGTCATGGAATCATTTACTAATGAGCAACAGGCGATTCTTGAAAAGGCGATCTGGAAATTCCTTGAGGAAAACAGGGAACTTGTACTCAGGCGACTGCTCGGGATAGACAAACTGGAGCTTTCAGCGCCAAATGAAGTTACCATAGTCGTGAATGCGACTGGGAAAGTGGTTGTGAAACGGCAATAAAAGTCTGGTAATTGTGTGACTTCTGGGTCTCTAGCTTCATTCATTTTTTCTATCTTTGTCTCAGCATAGAGATACTTTTCATGGCATATCTGGTATTGCCATCACAATTTCAACCTTATTCTTTCAATACCAATTTGCCAAACTCAACATTGATAAAGAGAGTAAATGTCAGAATGTTCGATATCCATAGATAGACTTATGACATTTGTGACAATTATGTTGATTGCTTATGTTAAAAGATGTCAAGGAAACTGCTGTATGGGAAAGGAGCACGGGAGAGTTCTCGGTTATTGAAGTCCCTGCTGTTATTGTGAGCATTGAAACCTTTGTGAGTTTGCAGAAGGATGCTGAAAAGATATTGGGTTTTGACGGCGCATCGGTGCTTTTATATGAAGCTGGTAAGAAGGCTGGTCTCCGGTGGATAAACCGCTTCAGTAAGGAATGGGGTTTAAAGGACAAAAAGTTCATTGAAGCAGTACAGAACTTCTATGCAGAGCTTGGATGGGGAAAGTTCAGCATAAAAGAAAATAACGGAAATGAGCTTGTGGTCAGGGTTGAGAACTCATTTATTGCGAGAGGCTATGGAAATTCAGACGTTCCTGTCTGCCATTTCTTAAGGGGTTATAATGCAGGTCTGGCAGAGGTGCTAAAAGGAAATGAGATAGATGCCGAAGAAGTAAAATGCGCTGCAAAAGGGGATGATTGCTGCGAGTTCGTGATGAAACGCATGATTTAATCGCCAAGCTCTTTTTTCAGGTCATTATAAAATTTCATCAGAAGCTGTGTGGCTTTATGCTCTTCATTTAGAGTAAAGGACCGCATCTGCTTTCCGATCTTTTTCTCAATAACTATGTTATTTTCCAGAAGAGGCTCAAGCACTCTTGCCACACTGGAGTGGTATAATCCAGTACCATGGGCAATTCCTGAAAGATAATTAATTTCCCCTGTGTTTTTCATGAGATATTCCAGCACCGTTAGCTGTGCCGTTTTGCCGAATAACTTTTCAAGCGGGCTCATATTATGGTTTCATCCTATTTACGCCAATTTGTCAAATAATTTTTTGGCATGCATATATATTCATTCTATATGAGTATCAATCCATATAGTTATTCTTATGAATTCATACACTTATGTTCAAGTTCACCAGCTTGACGATTAATAGTAAAGCTTATGTATTAAGACGTTCTACTTATGATTGGGGTTTGTCCGCTCAGAGGACTTATCTGAAAAACGGTGGGATGTCTTAAAGGAGGATTACGACATGAGAATTTCCAAAAATAGAATGAATCGAATTGCGGCGATTGTTACTGGTATTATGCTGTTTGGTTTAAGCTCTGGAGCACACGCAGCAGACTGGAACATGTGGGGAAAAGATGCAGGTCATACCTCTTATACCGCCGACAGCATAGAGCCTCCTTTGAAAATTTCATGGGTTTTTGATCTTGGATACCGCTCTCCGGGATTTGGACAGGTTGAGCCTGTTGTATCCAACAATATTGTATATACAAGTGGGATTACCGTTAACGGTCAAAACATACAGCAATGGCTTTTTGCCCTCAATGCAAGCACAGGAAAACTTCTTTGGAAGTACAAAACAGATTGGGATATTCGAGGGATTGCTGCTCTTGGTGACGTCGTTGTTACAAGCGACGATATGAATGTATATGCTCTTTCAAACGGCACAGAAAAATGGAGGCGCGAAATTGGAAATGGTGAACAGCCACCGATTATTTACAAGAATCTTGTACTTTCAGGTCGGGCTTTCGCCCTTTCCCTTGAAAACGGGTCGTTGGTATGGAAGTATGAACCAGAACTTCCTATCGAAGATGAAACTCACCTTGTCAGCAACACAGCTTTGCCTCTTGCTGCAGAAGAGGATAAAGTGATACTGGCTGTACAAAGTATTCAGACCTATTATACAGGGCCGAGGGTTCCGACTGTCACCGAACCGCCAAAGCCCGGTGAAACAGTTGAAATTCCCCCCGAACCTTCTCAGAATATTTCTACAATCATCATTGCCCTGAACGCCCAGACCGGGAAAGAAGAATGGGTCAAAAGAATTCCATTTTCGATTGAAAGCGCACCTGTTATCTGTAAGGGGAAGTTGTTTATCGGCAGCAACGGCTCGGTGCAGGCATATCTTCTGAAGGATGGCAGTGAGATCTGGAGAGCATCGCTTCCATCGTTCAGAAAAGTCGGGGCAGCCAAAGAAGATCTCCTGTTCGTGAACGAGCGTAACGGCAGGAATGTCACTGCATTGAACATGAATGGTGGACGAATAATCCGAACTTACCAGAGCGCACTTGATTATAGTTCTTTATCAGTGTCAAACGACATACTCTACATCGCCGGTTCCAGCAATTCAGCCATCCTTGAAGCACTGAACGCAGCAACAGGAGAACTCATATGGCGCGGTGTCAAAGTCCAGGGATCTAACAGCGCTTCCAAGCCTGTAATAAGCGGAAATCAACTATTTCTTATCGTGCAGGATGGAAAACTGTATGCTTTTTCGCATGGAACGCTTGCAGAGAGTGAAAAGCTTACTATAAAGGGCGCACCGTCATTGGGGGCAGTGCTCTCAATGTTGGCTGTGATTGGGGGTTTCATAGTGTACCGAAGAAACCAATCATTTAGAAAGAGGTAGATAAAATGATGAATGATTCAACAAACCAAAAAGAAAAACGATGGGCATACCTGATATTTTTCCTGATAGGGATCTTATCTTTCCCCATCAGCATATTTTTTGGAGCAATATTGGCATCAGCAAATATCCTCATTTTTGAAGGTCTTTTCCAATTATTATTTCCTTTGGTAATTTGCTCGATTTTGTTTGCCATGTTGTTGTACGCCTTTAAGAAACAGTCTATTAGATTTGCATCGCAGGTCTTTGTAATATCTCTCGTCACTTCAATTTTGATTTTTATGGGTGGATCCTTTGGTTTGGGATTATTGATTCCTATTGGGCTGTTTTTGCCTTTATTTCCCCTGGTTTTTCTTTTGATCTTATCTGTTATAGGGCTGTTTGTCTTTAAAGATCGACCTTTCGTCAACTTCACAGTAAAAGCGTTTACAATCTCCTTCTTTACACTCTTCTTGATCGTGGGTGGATGGTTTATGTTGGGCGCGTACGAGCATGAATATGGAACAGCTATTTCGATTAAAAAATTTGATGCGCCTCAGGGAGAGTATGCAGAGGTGACTGCGGAAGAATTAAAAGGATACCCTGCCCTTGAAAAGGCATTAAGCGGCGAGGGATGTACAAAATTCAATGAAAATAGCTGGTATTGTAAAGTTAATCCTGATGAATGGAGACGAACATCGGATTTTGTAAATAAAAAACAGTGCGATAGGCTTGGTGGCACTGTGATCCCATTCAATTTATGCCGCAAATACCTATTTAGCCTGGATGAAAGACTGGAAAATGACCTGAACAAAGGTATTGTCTCGGAAGAATTGAGAGATGTTTTCAAGTCTAAAGGAATTTCACTTTCTGAAGACGCCTTTATCCGCGAATCCGTCGATTATGCAGGCGAAAGGTTCTGGAATGTTGAACCTCAAAACTACCCGGTCTGGAAAGAAGAGGGGAGACTGAACGTTTACGACTCCAGCTCGCTGATGGACGGGATTGCCCGTCTTTTCAAGATCAACGAAAAGTACTATGAGATCGGTTTTATGACGCCATGAAAAGAGGAAGTTATGATAACACCGAAGTGTAGAACAAAAAATACAATTGCATATTTTATTCTCGGATTGGTGGTTCTAAGCATACTTCAGATAGTAGTAATCGCGCAACCTGCGTTGGGACAATGCGTAGAGCCGACACAGCAACCGGAACATACATCCACCGCTGCTATCGAAACTATTATTGTAGATAATTCTTACCATCATTTAGGTAATGATTTCAAAGAAGAGCTGACCCCAAAAGAACCTGAAGCGGTAGTATATGAAAAAACATTCATGCTTGACTCGCAATTTGATGCGCCAGAACTCGGTTTAATGGCAAAGTCCGTCAGTCCTTACGAGATCAACGCCATAGAATACATGGACAGGGTTTACATAAATGATGTGGAAGTTGCCCTGCTTAACTGCTATTTCAAACCACCTCCAGTATCTTTTTTTAATATAGATATAAAATTAGAAGATGATTTGAATAGAGGCATTGTTTCGGAAGAATTTAAGAACACATTCAAAACTAAAGGAGCTCCATTATCAGATAATGCTTTTATTAATTCCTGGAAAGGGAAAGGGAAAGAGAATATATGGACAATATCCGATCCATTAAGTAAAGAGTTAATCATCATAAAAGAAGGAGGGATGTTAAACGTTTACCCTTCTACATATAGTCCGGATGCGCCTGGACCTGCCGAAGTGGATATTTCATTCGACCCGCGTCTTCTGAAAATTGGCAATAACACGATCAAAATAACATCAGGCAGCAATAAGGACGGGAGCAATCACGATGATTTCGAGTTTTATCAACTTGAACTCAAAGGAGGTCGGAAAACAGGATGGGTTCTGTCAGGAAAGGTTCTGGTCGATGATGAACCCATCATATTCCCTGCAAGAGTTTACGTTTATCGCCATGGAACCAATGAACTTATTAGCTCTTTTGAAACAACAAGGCCCAACGGGTCGTATTCCTTAATACTTCCAAATGGCGAATATGATGTCAAAGTGGAAGCATGGGATGAGTTTTCAAATCCGCAATATGACACAAAAACCATTGTAATTAATAATTCAAATGTTAACCTTGATTTCAATGCGTCTAAATTTATTGCTTTTCTCCCAACAATTTTAGGTTTGTTGATTCTTCCTTTTCTTATGCCCTCTATTATGGCAGGATTCATTGTAGCATTATCTGTATACGTGTTCACTAAAAAGAGAAAAACAGCAGTTTTTGGATTCGTCTCAGGAACTGTGAGCACTTGCATAATAAATTTGCTAATGATAAGTATTACACCGCTGGGTAGTCCTGCATTATTCGAATCGTCATCGTTGGGAATTCCATCAATCATAACATTGTCATTGCTACTGTCAGCGGTTATCACATTCATTTTAGTCGCAGTTCCGATTATTTTGTTGAACCAGAGGAAAATATCATGAAAATATGAATAGACAATTCCAAAGCAAATCAGGAGTGAGATGAATGGATGAAGGATTATTATTAGTATTGACAGTGCCAACATTTCTAATAGTGCTGCCGATTGTGATCTCATCTTTTATTCTTTATTTCATCTTAAGAAATAAAAAGATGAGCATCATTGGATCGATTATTGGGTTTATAGGGGCTTTTGTAATTGGATATGCCATTCCTGTTCGGGATGGACAGGGCATTATCTGGCTTCTTATGCGTATAGACACAGTGGCGCAGTCGTCTCTCGCTCCTTTTGTAATGGCTATTTTCTCAGGTTTGCTGACTGCGTTAACAGGGTTGATTGTCATTAAGATATTCCGGAGATGAACTATGATTGAGGAAAGTGTCAACAATGAGGATGTTTCCGGCAGTATATACAGCCGGACGGAAGAGATGATGAACGGAAAAATATTAAAATTTGATATGGGTGGTTTATGTCTGTAATGGACTTCATCTATGCATTGGTTATCGTGGCAATTCTGGTAACGGCAGTCCTGATCAAATACAGGAACAGGAATATCCGGGTAGAGTGGATATTGGTAAGCTTTTTAATAGGTATTCTATCTCTTCCAATCGGATTATATTTAGCACAAATTATAGGTGCCAACCAGATTTTTTCCATAATTTTGATTTTTATCATTCTTTCCATATGCTATACCTATCTGAAAAAAGAGTCTCCAGCGTTTTTTATAAAAATATTGATAGTTTCATTTTTAATATCGTTAATAGTTTTTGTGAGCTGGTTTGAAATAGGTGCATACTACGAACATCAAGCGGGTGCCGTCATTTCTGTTAATCAATATGATACTGCCAGTGGAGAATATGTTGATATTACGAAATATATGGAGGAATATCCTTTACTCAATAAGGCGATAAAAGGTGAAGGATGTGAAAAATTTGGAGAAAAAAAATGGCACTGTAAATCTCCTCCTTCTGATGAATGGAGAAGGTCAGTAGATTTTATTTCTAAACAAAATGCCAGATTATATAAAATTGGCGAAAAATATTATGAATTAAGTTTTGGTATTTCGTGATTTCAAAAGAGGGAAATGAAATAATGACTGATTCAACAACTCCGAAAGAACTTAAGGTGGGAGAAGTATGGAGAGAATCTTTTGGCAGTATATGCATCCGGGCGGAAGCGAAGGTAAAAGGGAGGAGAATACATGGATAAAAGATCAGGATTTGCGCTGACACCGATATTTGTGATAGTGTTTCTGGCATTTGGCGCCCATGCAGCCGCACCCGTCAGCCCCCCTGAATCCCGCTTTGTCTGGGAGCCGGGGGAAAACCTGACATTCACATGGACGCATGATAACTTTTACGGGTTTTATTACGATGCGGAAAAAAGAGCTGGCAAAGAATCCCTTACTATAAAGCTTGATAACATAAAGGACAGGTCTATACCAGAAAATGGTATAGCGTATTCCACAAAAGTCGAAACAGTAACAGCCAGATATGGTCCGTTCGGGGAATATGCAGTTATCGGGTTCGGGGGAGAAAAATACCTGGCAGGATATCCTGAATGTAAGAGTAATATAACATCAAAAAGAGGGATAAGCCTCAACCTGCTGCAATACATGTCGTTAGATGAGGACGCCAGTTATACATTGGTCAAAGGAGGGAGCATTTTTCTTAGTGGTTATATCCTTGAAGTCCGAGATGTGGATGTAGCAGGCTCTCAAGTTACTCTTTCACTCAGTTGGGAAGGCAGAGAGGTAGATACAAAGACCATTGATGCCGGGAAAAATTATGTATATGAGATAAGTGATGGAAGAATCATCGCAGCCCATATTGATTCTGTTTGTGAAGAAAAAGGAACTGCCTGTGTCGTTATTAAAGGCATTTTCCAGGTATCATACCAGTTCCCCGTCCTTGAGTATCTATCCGGGGTAGTGAAGAGAATAAATGTTTCCGATGGGAACATTGTAATGAGGAATGCATATTCTGTGGATTTAAAACCCGGCAGCATTATTGAACTGATCAACGGAATATCATTAAAGATAGCGGATTCAGATACTCTCAGGGTCCAATTGTATGGTGGCGGCAGGTACGGAAATATCGACAGGGGAGCTACAGGCTCGAATAACATGACCGCATGGGACGGATTGAATTATCGTGGATTCTGGTATGATGTTGATTCAGGTAATTACTCGGAATCGCTTGTGATTGCAAATATGACCGGCAGGAGAATACCTGAAGGCGGTCTTACATATACGAGTTACATCATGCAAGAACCTTACGCTGTTACTAAAGTAAAAGGGTTTAACATACCCGGAACAGACGGATCATATATTTTTTTAAGGCTTGGGGGGAAAAAATACATGGTAAAAAACAGCGGGTTTGCAGAATTATTGATAGCGCATGGTGATAGTATATCTGAAAAAAAGACACTTGCAATAGAGCCTTATGCGATTAAGGAGGAAACATGGGAACTGGGCGAAGGCTACTCTCTGGCGGTCACGTCCGTGAGTCTGAATGAAGATCCAAGAAAAGCACGGCTGGAACTGCGCAGGAATGGTGTTGAACTTGAGGATGTATGGTTATCAAGTGGAAATGCTTATAAATATTTCTCGCCGGGAGAAACCGGAATGCCAAAACTTATAACTTATCTTGATGCCGTTTTTGCAGGCGCCACGGCTGATATGATACAGCTTCGGTACACATGGTTAGTTTCGGATAACGTCACTCAAATAAAAGAGGGCGACAGGCTGGGCGTATTCAACGTCACGGTCATGGAGCCTGACCGGATAGTATTAAAGAACAGGGAGCCGATAGACCTGAAAGCCGGAAGCAGAATAAATCTTCTTGGAAACCTCAGCTTTTTTGTTGAGAATTCGGACGAACTCAGGTTTTATCCGATAAATGTGGCTGGAGAGCAGGTGATGCCTGAGGGGGTTCCTGAGAATGAGGTGACGGATGCCCCTGCTGTAACCACTTTGGCCGGGACATCCCCAACTGCGGGCAGGACAGAGCGGGTACAGGGATTTGAACTCGTTATTTCAATTATGATAATCCTGGCATTGTATATAACCGGGCGGAAAATAAGATGAAACAGGGAGAAATGATATGGTGTCAAGAAATAAAATCGTAACAACCGTTATAATATTACTATTACTATCGGTTCTGTTCAGCGGATGTATTGGAAAAAAGAAAATAGTTTCGGCGCCTGAATCAATACAGAAAGAAACAGTAAATGTCTCATCCCAAAACTTAACCCAATCACCAAACGATGAAAACATACCTGATATCAAAATAACTTCCTTCTCAAGCATTTATTTGCACGATAATAATGAAGATATTTATTTATTCAGTTGGGAAAATGTGCCTGGGAACGAAAGTCACGGATTGCTGAATTATCTCAAAAACGATCTCCAAATTTCCTGGGCGGAAAATGCGCAAATCACCAGAGATGATGTGAATAAAACTATCCGTGTTTTTACTAATGAAAATTCAATCGAGATAATGCTAGATAATGAGAGCGTACTCCTGAAAAAGGATAGAGGCTACGAAAGATACGATTTGTGGGTAAAAGAGGAAAATGGCACGCATAACGTATATAACAAAAAATATGGGAATAAATATGATATTTCTGAAAGATATTATGCAGTATATGATCTCTCAATAAAAAATAATGGCTCAGGTCCCTTATATTTTAAAATGAACGGACTGCGCCTGCATGAAAGTGAAAGGATATTCAATGCTACGACCCTTGAACCGGATGGCGGTTCAAGTATAATAGAAGTATTGCATGACCTCGAAAGAGAAAACAAATTACAGGATACAACCCTGCTCCCCGGTCAAACTGTAAATGGAACAGTGGCTTTTCGTGTTAATTCCCTGTATAATAAATCATTTTTACTGAAGTACAACACAACTCCCGTCGATTCAGCGTCTTTTGAGAAAAGCCTTGAAGCCCTCTGGAAAGCAGAACATTTCAATTACCGGGTTGCGTTAGGTGTACCTCCATACAGCAATTGTCACGAGCGGGGTGGAACGAATGGTTCTTACGAACCGATATTTGATGACTATTGCGATACCTGGGCGAACTGGATGAATAGGAGTATTTTCGAAACCTTTCAAAAGTCCGATGTAGAGCGAATGCAAAAGTCGCCTCCCGATAATATACTCCTGACAAAGGTGGTATATGCATTAAAAGTTATACCTGAAAAAAATATAACAATGTTTCCTGTAACAATGCGGGAATTTTCCTCAAATCTTCTTGTTATCGATGATACAGGAGGGGAAATGATCAATACATCCGGAATTGCAGGAGTTGCAGTTCTGCGCAACGAGACATATGCATTATTCAAACCCCAGTGGAAACTAATCATTCCCCGGATGAATTTTACCAGTGCTTCTTTAGTTCGGATTTCATTTGAGGGTTCTTATATGAGATCTGGAAGAGTGAGTTTTAGTAACCAAGATGTCATACTTGATAAAGATTTAAATATAATCGTGGTAAGATATTATCCTCTTCAATTGTTAAGCTGATATGAAAAAATACAACAACATGGCAATTGCATTAGTTCTTCTGGGCATGCTCGCATCCGTAACCGCCCTTGCAGAATCGAGTGAACCGTTCCCTGAAGAAGATTGGAACAGGACATACAGAAATGCAGGAAATGCCTCCGCTTACTCAGTCCAAGAGACCGCAGACGGGGGATATCTCATTTCAGGCTCCACCTGCTCGTATGAGCCGTGGCAATGCAGTCCATGGCTTCTCAGGACGGATGCAGACGGCAACGAACAATGGAACAAAACGTTTTCAAGTGAATACGGAACTCGTTCTATCCTTCAGACAAGAGATGGAGGATATATTTTTGCGGACAGGTCGCTCGTAAAAGTCGATTTAAACGGCAACGAGCAGTGGGCTAAGACAATTGGCGAAGGAACCATCTTTTCTGTTCGGGGGACTTCGGATGGCGGATATATCGGTGCCGGAATAATTCCGGAAGCGCCGGGAAGCAACCATCCTAATGGCTGGCTTATAAAGGTAGATGCAAACGGAGATGAGCAGTGGAACAGTACATTCTTGGGAATGGGCTTTTGCATGATAGAATCGGTTCAGCAGACAGGAGATGGAGGATATGTGCTTGCAGGTTATAGAACAGGCCGTGAAGAATTGGGTGGTTCCTGGCTAATCAAAACGGATGCAGATGGTAACGAGTTGTGGAACAGAACGTTCGGGCCGTGGAACAGGACTTTCGGAGGCCGTGGGGAATGGGCGAACTCTGTCCAGCAGACCACAGATGGTGGCTATATACTGGCGGGGCGCGGTTTCCTGCTAATTAAGACTGATGCAAATGGTAATATGCTGTGGGGCAAGAACAAGAAATTCAAAGGAAAAGAAATTGCGGATGCTCATTCTGCCCTGCAGACCCCGGATGGAGGGTATATCATAGCCGGGGATGCATATTCAACAGGTGGCTCCAATATGGACAGCTGGCTCATGAAGGCAGATGAAAACGGCAACGAACAATGGAATATGACGTTTGTGGGAGAGCAGAATTCCGAGGCGTATTCTGTCCGGCAGACTAAAGACGGAAGCTATATCATTGCAGGTACAACCTTCTTCAGTACGGGTGGAAGTTATGCATGGCTGAGAAAAGTTGGGGGAGAACAAACCGGAACAGCAAAAACTCAAGCATCGAGCCAGACTGAAACGCCAATCGCCCATGCAACAGTACCTGTCAGCCCCCCAGAATTACGATTTGTTTGGGAGCCAGGGGACAACCTGACATTCACATGGAAGCCTGCGAATTTTGACGGATTCTATTACGATCCCGAAAACAGGGCAGGCAATGAATCACTGACCATCAGACTTGATAAATCAAAAAAAAGATCTATCCAGCCGAATGGAATTGTATATTTCACAACAGTTACCACAGCCACTGCCAGATATAAACCGTTCGGGGAATATGCTGTCATCGGATTCATCGGAGAGAAATACCTGGCAGGATTTCCTGAGGGCAAAAGCAACATCACGAACAACAGCGGGATAAACCTCAGACCGCTCCATAAAATACTGATCGATGAAAACGATAGTCATACACTTGACAGGGGAAACAGCCTGACATTGGACGAAGGCTACGTCATTGAGACAAAAGATGTGAATCTGATTGGCGCTTCAGTAACTCTTATACTCAAGAAGAACGGGGTCGCGGTGGACGAAAAGACAGTTAGTACCGGGAAAAATTATATCTATGAGATACAGTACAGGCCGGTCGTTGCAGTACATGTTGATTCTGTTCTTGAAAGGAACGGAACGGTTTTTGCAGGAATAAATGGAATATTCCAGGTTTCAGAATACCACACGCCTGTCAATCAAGGAGATATATTTGGAGTGATGAAAATAATAAATGTCTCCGATAGAAGCATTACAATGAGAAATACATTAGATACTATGGATTTAAAGCGGGTAGCATTATCGAAATAATAGGGAATATTAAATTAAAGATCGCGGATTCGAATACTCTCAGAGTCCATTTGTATAGTGATTGTGACCGTGAAAACAGCGGACACCGGGGTGCCACAGGGTCACTTTCCATATGGGACGGAATGAATTATGCTGGATTCTGGTATGATGTTGAATCGGGTAATTATTCCGAGTCGCTTGAGATAACCAACATTACCGGAAGGACGATACCGCAGGGGGGTCTTACATATACAAGCCGGAGAATCCTGATGCTTTACCCTGTCACCAGGATAAAAGGGAAGAACCCTCTTGGAACTGATGGATCGTATCTCACATTCAGGCTATGGGGGAACAATTATGCCGTAAAAAGTAACGGTCTCGCAAAAATATTGATGGCGCAAGGAGATTGTATCTATGATAAAAAAACCCTTCTCGACGGGGAAACATGGGAACTGGATGAGGGATTCACCCTGAAGGTCAAATCCTTGGACATGAGAAATGATACAAGAAAAGCTCAGCTTGTTCTCAGCAGGAATGGCGCTGTGCTTGATGATATATGGTTGCCAAGTGAGAATGTTTATGTATATGCCTTGCCCGGAGAAAATGGAAATCCAAAACTTATCATATACCTTGATGCCGTTTTTGCAGGCACCATGATCGATATGATACAACTGCGGTATACATGGTTCGCATCAGATGAAGTCATTCAGATAAGAGAGGGTTACAGGTTGGGTGTATTCAATGTCACGGTCATTGAGCCTGAGAGGATTGTATTGAAGAACAGGGTGCCTATCGAACTGAAAGCAGGGAGCAGCATTAACCTCTTCGGGAATCTCAGCTTTTTTGTTGAGAATTCTGATGAACTCAGGTTCTATCCGACAAATATGGCGGGGACGCAGGTGATGCCTGAGGAGGTTACTGAAAATGCGGTGCCGGAGATACCTGATGTAACCACTCCGGTTGGGATATCCCCGGTTGCGGGCAGGACGGAGGAGGTATCGGGATTTGAAGTTGTCATTTCGCTGGCTGTGCTTCTTTTGGCTTATCGGATAAAAGGTGGGATGGATGAATAGAATGGTTTACAATAAAATTGGCATAAGCCTTATCGCATTGCTTGTGCTCTTTTTGCTTGGAGGTAGCGGAAGTGCGGCATATCCACCTCCAGCAATCCTTAAGATAGATGGGTATGAACAGACCTCAGGGGTTGGCAACAATTGCTGGAAGGAAGAAAACCAGACAAGTTATTTATGCTCAGATACGATAGGATTCATAACACCTACTGAGCCTTTGGTTACTGGATCGCCATTTACAGCACACTTGCATTTTACTCTCCAGGAACCTCTTGAAGAGGCAGGATTGAGCGCTACAAGAGTCATGGACGATGACGAACTCAAGGTGGCTGCTCATGGTACAAGAGCTTGGCGTTTAACACCTGAACATATTCAGCAACTTCAAGCAAATGATAGCAAAAGGTACAAGCTGCCTTCGGAGCGCGAATCGGAAATAAATCTTTCACTTCCGCCCGGTCTTTACGTTTTGAACCTGGATGCAACATGGAAAGATAAAGGTGAAGGAATCTACAGTTTCCTAGTGCAGGTGATGCCCGAGGGGATTTCCGTGAACGAGATGCCGAATATCTCCAAAGTGACTCCGGCCGGAACTACCCCGGTTGCGGCTCGGACAGAGAGGGCAGCGGGATTTCAAGTCGTTATTTCAATTACGATAATCCTGGCAGCGTATATAGCCGGACGGAAGATGAAGTAAAAAGGGAGAAATGATATGGTATCAAGGAACGAAATTGTTACAACCGTTATAATACTGCTATTACTATCGGTTCTGTTCAGCGGATGTACTGGAAAAAAGAATATCACTC
>Ga0172370_10005952_pt1 | contig 15526 bp, 17 predicted proteins | sample LakKiv5m_FD_114538 | JGI IMG/M metagenome (GOLD analysis project Ga0172370, IMG submission 114538) | Freshwater microbial communities from Kabuno Bay, South-Kivu, Congo - kab_022012_11.5m | ecosystem: Environmental > Aquatic > Freshwater > Lake | place: Democratic Republic of the Congo...
ACTATCGAGGACTTGGAAAAGGCTGACCTGATCGAGGCGACCTACGTCAAGCCGGACAAGGACGGCTACATCTCGCCGGAATCAATTGAAAAAGAAATAAAAGACAACACAATTTTAGTTTCAATTATCTATGTAAATAATGAAACGGGAGCCGTTGCACCTATTAAAGAAATTGGCGCAATGATCGAGAAGCAGAATACAGAATACAGAATACAGAATACAGAAAAAATTCTATTTCACACTGACGCAGTCCAGGCGATCGAGTTCATGCCAGCTGATGTCAACGAGCTCGGCGTCGATTTGCTCACCTTCACTGCTCACAAAATTCATGGCCCCAAGGGAGTAGGTGGCTTGTATGTGAAGAAGGGGGTGAAGCTGGCACAGCAGATCACTGGCGGTTCGCAAGAGTTTAATTTCCGAGCCGGGACAGAAAACATTGCGGGTGTCGTCGGTCTTGTGGAGGCATTGAAATTGGTTCGCCAATATTCTTCGAGTGAACAAAGCGAGTCGAGAAGTTCTGATAGTTCTCGATCCGCCAACCGGCGGACTCGAACAATTAAAAGTGTCGAAAAGCTTCGCGACAAATTGATCTTAGGTATTCAAAACAACGTTTTCGACACTATTCTGAACGCTGGCGGAGCCAAGAGAGCACCGCACATTGCCAACATCAGTTTTATGAATGCTGAAGGTGAGGCGATCATCCTCAATCTCGATTTCCTGGGTATTGCCGTTTCCTCGGGATCGGCCTGCACTTCGCGCTCGCTCGAGCCAAGTCATGTCTTGTCGGCAATGGGCATTCCACCGGAGAAAACTCATGGTGCAATCCGTTTCTCACTGTCGCGTTATACCACTGAAAAGGAAATTGATAAGGTTATCGAGGTGTTGCCACCAATTATCGAAAAACTACGAAAAATGAGTCCGATGAAGAACCTGCACGTTTAATTAAATTGGAGAATTATGAGCGAATTATATACAAAAAAGACAATGGATCATTTCATGAACCCGCGCAATCTCGGTGAGATTGAAAACGCTGATGCTGAGGCTGAAGTTGGCAACATGCGTTGTGGCGACGTCATGAAGATTTATCTAAAAGTAGGGACGAGGAACGGGAAACAAGGAAAAAGTGAAAAGTACATTGAGGATATTAAATTTCAAACGCTTGGCTGTGCGGCGGCGATCGCTGCCTCATCGATGATGACCGAGCTGGTCAAGGGCAAGACAATCGAAGACGCACTCAAGGTCTCGCGTGATGATATAAACGAAGAGCTCGGCATCTTGCCAAAGCAAAAATATCATTGTTCTATTCTCTCTGCCGACGCAATCAAAAAGGCGATTGAGGACTACCAAAAGAAAAGCAATAGATAAACTGTTAATTTGTGTTGTCTGAGGTGACAAAAGGGGAATTTTTTGGTATTGTACAGAAGTTAAATATGAATACTTTTGATGGTAAGAAAATTCGGGATGAGATTTTGGTTGATCTTTCGAAGAAGGTTGCTAAGATGGAGAGAAAGCCAACACTGGCTGTTTTTTTGATTGGTTCTGATCCAGTCTCGGCCAAGTATGATGACATCAAGAAGAAATTCACCGAGAAGATCGGTGCTCATTTTTGTCTCTATAAATTTGAAGAGAAGGAAAGCGAGGATAGCATCCTCGAGGCGATTGAATATCTAAACAATGATTCGGAGACTGACGGGATCATGATCCAGATCCCGGTGCCGGCGAAGTATGATCGTAACAAGATGATCGAGAAGATCTCACCAAAAAAGGATGTTGATGGATTGCGTTACTGTGCTGGACTGAAGTCGAGCTTTAAACCTCCGGTTATTTTAGCAATTCTTGAAGCGATGAAGCGGGCAGAAACTAGGAACAAGGAACAAGGAACGAGAGAATTGAAAATCACTATTATTGGCCATGGTTTCTTAGTCGGTAGCCCCTTGCTCAGAGCGTTGCAGGAAAAAAATATCAAACCAACTGTAATTTCTGATTGTGTTGGGGAGAAGGAAAATTTTTGTATTTTTGATTCAGAGGTTGGCAGAGAGAATCTTGCCAAAGCCGACATCGTGATTGCTGCCACCGGTTGTGCTGGCTTGATAAAAGCCGAGACAGTAAAGGATGGAGTTGTGCTGATTGATGCTGGGACCTCAGAGGAAAATGGTCAATTATGTGGTGATATTGACCCTAACGTATACAAAAAAGCCTCATATTATACACCAGTGCCGGGCGGAATCGGACCGGTGACGGTGGTGATGCTTTTGCAGAATTTGGTTAGTACTCATGATAGTAAAAAATAAGGGAAAAGTTGCTGTCGGTATGTCCGGCGGAGTGGACTCGTCTGTTTCTGCCCTTCTCTTGAAGCAGGCTGGCTTTGAAGCTGTCGGCCTTTTTATGAAACTCTGGCATGATCCATGTGGGACAGCCCAGAACGCCTGTTGCGATGACCAAGCTCTGGCCGATGCTCACAAGGTTGCTGCCAAGATCGGTATCCCTCTCTACGAGGTCGATGCTCGGCGTGAATTCAAGGAGTCAGTGACTGACTATTTTGTCGATGAATACGCTGCTATTCGCACGCCAAATCCTTGCGTGGTTTGTAATAAAAAGATTAAATTTGGTTGGCTGCTTGATTTTGCCAAGAAAATTGACTGCCAGTATTTAGCAACAGGGCATTATGCGAGAATTGCTGACAACAATGGTGTCATTTCGACCCCCCGGAGCGTCGAGGTTGGAGAAATCTTGAGACAAGATCTCTCGACTACTCTGCCGGCTGGCGGATCCGCTCGAGATGACAATAAAAAAATATTTCATCTACTCAAGGGAGCAGATGAGGCCAAGGATCAGTCGTATTTTCTCTATCAATTAAATCAGGAGCAGCTCTCGCACATTATCTTTCCGGTCGGTGAGATGACAAAGACGGAGGTGAGAAAGATTGCGAAGGAAAATGATCTGCCGGTTTACCAAAAGGCCGAGAGCCAGGAAGTGTGTTTCATTTCAGATAACAACTATCGGTTGTTTCTGAAACGAAACAAGATACAAGAAACAAGAGACAATAATCAAGAAAAATCCAATATTCAAAATTACAAACCATTTAAACCTGGTAACATTGTCGATGGGGAGGGCAATGTGGTTGGGCGGCATGAAGGCCTCGTGAATTACACGATCGGACAAAGAAAGGGGTTTCAAGTTCAAAGTTCAAAGACAAGGGTTAAAAGTAACGATACAAGACCGCATTATGTTATTGGGTTTAATAAAGAGAAAAATGAACTAATCGTTGGTAGCGATGAAGAGCTCTATCGCAATGAATTTGAGATTGAAAAAGCACATTGGATAAACTCGGAGTTGAAAGTTGAAGGTCTAAAGTTAAAAGCTAAGATTCGTTACAAAGCCGACGCAATAAATTGCGTAATAACCAAGATACAAGATACAAGATACAAAATTCAGTTGGACTCGCCCGTGCGGGCGGTCACTCCCGGCCAGTCAGCAGTTTTTTATGACGGCGACGAGGTAGTTGGCGGCGGGATTATAGTATAATGTTCTCATGGATCTAGATTCACCACTTTCAGAACTTTCTGGGCTTGGGCCGAAGACGATAGAAAAACTAGAGAAACTCGGGCTGCGAACGGCCGAGGATTTGTTGTTTTATTATCCGAGGCGGTATGAAGATTACACCCAAATCACCAAAATTGGTGATTTGGGGAGGAACAAGGAACAAGGAACAGGGAACATTTATACGATTAAGGGTTCAGTTCTTGGCATCGCCAACAAAAAGACGAAGAGGAGGCGTTTCACGGTGACTGAGGCACAAGTGGCGGATGACACTGGTAGTATTAAGATAGTATGGTTTAATCAGCCTTGGCTGGCAAAGATGCTCAAATCAGGCAGTCAAGTTATTTTGAATGGTAAAGTTGCCGAGGACTATTATGACGGCGGATTAGTGATGGAGTCGCCGACACGGGCAAACAAGCCTCAAATCGTGCCGATTTATGGGGAAACTGTAGGAATTTCGTCTTTTTTTATTAGTAAAATTTACAGCAAGATTAAACACTTAGTTAATGATTTGGATGATTGGCTACCTGAAGAAATCCGAAATCCGGATATCGAAATCTCATTCGAGTCTGAGCCTGAGGGCTCGTCCCTCAGAGTCGAAGACCGAAACAAATCCCAAATCCCAAATTCTCAAATTCAAAATAATCTTGTCATTTCTGCGAAAGCAGGAATCCAGGCAAACCAACTTCCTGGATCCCGGCTCTCAAGTACAGGCCGGGATGACAGCTTGGGGTTGATTTCATTGCAGGAAGCCATCGCCAACATTCACGAACCACGAAGCTCGACAATGCTGGCGGAGGCGAGGAAGCGGTTGGCCTTCGACGAATTGTTCTTAATTTCTCTGCGATCGCAGCTGGTCAAGCGGGATTTAGACAAGGAGATGGCGCCAAAAATTGAAACCGATAAGGTTGAATTAAATAAATTTACTGCCAATTTGCCGTTCAAATTAACCGGCGACCAGGAAAAAGCGATCGGAGAGATTTCAAAAGATTTGGCAGGAAGTCGGCCGATGAACAGATTGCTCTCTGGAGATGTCGGCAGTGGCAAGACAGTGGTCGCCGCTGTCGCGGCATATCTGACTGCTCTTGCTGGCAAGAAGGCGGTCTTGATGGTGCCGACGAGCATACTTGCTACTCAGCATTTCGAGACGTTTTGCAAGCTGTTTGAAAAATATGATATTAAAATTGGTCTTATTACATCCGAACGACAAGATTTTAATCGTACAACGTATAACGCATTAGGTATTAAGGAGAGTGAGAAGAAGCTTAATACGAAATGCGTAATACAAAATACGGATATTCTGATTGGTACTCATGCGCTGATCCAGCCGGGAATGAAGATTGATGGCTTGGCCCTGACGATTGTTGATGAGCAACACAGGTTTGGGGTGCGCCAGCGCGAAGCCTTACGGCATTTGGCTGGCAAGAAACAAGACACAAGAAACAATAACCAAACTAATTTCAAAAACCAATTACCAAAAACCAACCTCCAGGAAATGGCGCCGCACTTTCTCTCTATGACGGCGACGCCGATCCCGCGGACGATGTATCTAGCTCTCTTCGGCGATCTAGATGTCTCATTTCTAATCGAAAAACCGGCAAATCGCAAACCGGTCAAGACGAGAGTTGTCGATGAATTTAACCGCGACAAGGCTTATCGATTTATCCGCGAACTGATCAAGCATGGCCGGCAAGTCTTTGTCGTCTGTCCGCTTGTAGAGGAACAGGGAACGGGGAACAATGGGCAGAGTGACAGAGTGACGGAGAGGCAGAGAGATTTTTTTGAGGACGAGAGGAAAGCTGTTAAAAGTGAGGTAGAAAAGTTAAAAGCGGTTTTTCCTGAATTTGAGATCGCCATGCTTCATGGACGGATGAAAGCCAAGGACAAGGATGCGATCATGGCCGATTTTGTCGCTAACAAGGTGCAGATTTTGGTTAGCACCTCGGTAGTCGAGGTAGGAGTTGATGTGCCAAATGCAGCGGTGATGGTAGTCGAAGATGCCGAGCGATTTGGTCTGGCGACGCTGCACCAGTTTCGTGGCCGAGTCGGCAGGGCCGACCATCAGTCGTTTTGTTTCCTCTTCTCACAGACACAGTCTGAGAAGGCGATCCAGCGTTTGCAAAGTCTAGAGAAGATATCAGATGGCTACAAGCTGGCGGAGATCGATCTGAAAACACGCGGCTTTGGCTCTATCCTAGGCACTGAGCAGTCGGGAATACTCGACATGAAAATGGCAGATTTTTCTGATAAAATGTTAGTGAGTATGGCGGGTGAAGCGGCGAAAAGTATTGCAGACGAGATTGATAAATATCCGCTGGTGATGAAAAAAATCAGTGAATTGAATACAAGCAAGCATCTGGAATAAAAGTTAAACAGTGAACGGTTAAACCGTTAAACGGTTCTTGCGGGTCAAAACTGTTCACTGTTAACAGTTCACAGTTTAACTGCTGGGGGGGGGTGGTCATGGGGGAGTTCGTCGAACGATACAAATATTGGATCGGTGCGACGTTGTTAGTTCTCATTTTGATGGGAGCTGTTTTTCTGTTTTGGCGTGAAGACACCTGGAGACCAGACCTAGAGAAACGTTTATCTGAGGTCGAGAGCGAAATTAAGCTATTAAAACTTCATGATTCAACTTTGGCAAGTGGAAATGGCAACAGTGTCGATCCTGCCGACATCCTCGATTCAAGTCAAGGAGACGGAGAATTAGAGACATCAGGCGCTGTGGCAGGGGCGGCGACTTCAACTTCATCAGAGGCAATATCTTCGGAATCAAGCATAACTATCGGCTCGGTTAGTTCCAGTCAGACAAAATCCACCAAGACGGCTGCTCCGGCAGTCAAGTATCCGATAAATATAAATACTGCCGACGTGACTTTGCTTGACGAGCTCAGCGGGATCGGGCCGTCCAAGGCTCAGGCGATAATTGACTACCGTGTGGCCCATGGCGGGTTTAAATCGATCAGCGAGATTACTAATGTGAAGGGGATCGGTGATGCGACTTATAATAAGATCAAGGGTTATATTTGCGTTAATTGATCCAGTAATACAAAAATACTGCCGGTAAATTGAAGCAGTATTTTTGCGAGTTCTCTATATTTCGTTGGCGGTCTTTAGGATGTCGTCCTCTTGCTTCCTGAGATCACCTATCTTGGTCAGGGTGTCATCGACTTTTTTCAGTTTGGCTTGGATATCAGTGATTTGCTTGTTTAGATCATCCTTCTTTGACTTTAATTTTGTCTCGATAGATGAGAGCGAACCATCTGATGAGGAGGAAGAGGATGAAGTTTCTATTGTCTCTTCCTTTTTTTCTTCCGGTTTTGGTGCCGGTGCTGGTGCCGGTGTGACAGGCTTGTCGTCAAGTTTGAGTTCTGGAAGTTGAGCTGAGCTTGTCATGTCTGACTTTTCAGATATTTTTTCATCTGAAGCTGGAATCGTCGATTCTGCTGGTTTGACATCGTCTTTGGAAGAAGTAGTGTCTAAAGAATCAGAGTTTTCTTTATTTGTGGAATCTGCAGCTGGTTTGTCAGGGGCGGTACCACCCTGAAAGATCTTTGAAAGATCAGAATCTATTGTCGAGTCGCTGATGGTTGTGGAGCTAGAATCTGTCGAATCGGAGTTAGGGTTGGGAGCGGGTGCGGGGCTGGGGCTAGCAGAACTAGCACCTGTCGCAGGTGCTGCTGCAGCCGAAGTAGCCGCAGTATTAGCTGTTGCTGGTTGGGTGTAGTCATCGAAATAAGAGTTCATGCCCCTCCTAAAGAGCTGAAATATTGATTTGCTATTATCATAAAATAAATAAAATCTGATTGCAATAGGTCGGACGGAGGCGGCGGGGTTACCGCCTCCGGGTCGGGCTCGCGGCCGGGGCTGGCCGAGAGTGGGGTTAGTTGTGCGCATGGCTGGTCTCGCAGAGGTTTTGGAGGAGACTGTCCAGAGCTTTGAGCTGAGCGACTTGCGGATCGGTGTCGTGACCGAAGCCTCGGTAGACAACCTCCATGATGCCACTGCTGTTGGCCGGATGGACCCAGCGAAGCGAAACTGTCTTAATTCCGCTCCGCGGATTGTCCGAATACTTGATGGATACTCCGAGTTTGCTGACGACACTGTCGACAGTTTCACTAAGGCAACTTCCTTCCTTCATCCACTGGAGGAGCTGACCGAGCTCGTGTGGACCTCTAATCTGTCGGCAGATGCAGCCGATCTGCTTGTCGCTCTCGTCATAGCGTCCGATGTAGACAAACGGTGTCTTGTCTCCGATGCTGACACCGCTGATTTCAACGGTTTCCCGTACGATTACCACGAGATTCTCCTCTGCCATGTTGGTTTTTGCCAACAAAAAAACCTCTCATCCTTGCAGAGAGAGGGTACGCGTATAAGCTTTTAAACTTTATCTACGCCAAGACCACACTCTCCGAGAGAGGTAGAAGTAGTCCTAGAAGTAGTAAAGTCTGCAAGCTCATGGATAAGAATATAACAAACACTTTTATAAAAATCAAATTTTTGGTGCCCGGGAGAGGACTCGAACCTCCACGCCTTGCGGCACTAGTTCCTAAAACTAGCGTGTATACCATTTCACCACCCGGGCATTATCAAACTCAATCGTGATTATAGCTAGAAATCATCCTTTTTTCAATCTATATCTGCAATCTCTGATTGTGTCTCATCGTGTTAACACAGTGAGACATAATCAAATATAAAAGATTATATTTTAGATAGATTTTTGAGCTGGTTTTTGCTAGTATCTCCGGTATGGACCCATTCGACTCACAAAAAGTTCGCTCAGGGCTGGGAAAGAAGGTAATCACAATTCAGGGGCCGACGGCGAGTGGCAAGACTGGGATCGGCGTCAAACTGGCCAAGGAATTTAATGGCGAGATCGTCTCAGCTGATTCACGTCAAGTTTATCGCGGACTTGATCTCGGGACGGGCAAGGATTTGGCGGAATACGATGGTGTGAAATACCATCTGATTAATATTGCTGATCCAGGCGAGAAAATGACGCTTTTTGACTATCTGCCGCTAGCGCGAGTAGCGATTGATGACATTCTAAGCCGTGGCAAATTGCCGGTCGTCGTTGGTGGTACCGGTCTTTATGTGCAGGGAATTGTCGAGGGGTTCACATTGAGTCAAAAGAAAAATTCCAGCAACAGATCCCTCGACTCTGCTCGGGATGACAGCCAGCTGTCAATTTCTAGTCAAACTACAAACACAAAATCTCAAATTTCAAAATATTCTCGTGAGCAATTAGACAACAAAACAGTTGAGCAATTGAATAATACTTTGGAAAAACTTGATCCGGAAAAACACAAGACAGTTGATCGGAAAAACCGACACCGATTGATTCGAGCCATCGAACTAGCACAAGAAGGGCTGGAGCCGACTAAGGTGAAGCCTGATTTCGAGGCTCTGCAGATTGCGGTCGATTTACCACGGCAAGAACTGTTTGAGCGAATTGACAGGCGAGTCGATGAGCGGTTTGAAGCAGGGATGCTCGAAGAGGTCATTTCATTATTGCGCTCTGGAGCGAGTGCTAAATGGTTGATGAATTTGGGTCTGGAATATAAGCTGATTACAGATTTCATACTCGTATCAGGTATTAGGTATAACGTATCAGGGAATAAGTCCCATAATACTTTATACAAAATACGTAATACGAATGAGTTTGCGGCTATGAAGCAAGATTTGAAATATAAGATTCATCAATTTGCCAGGCGACAATTGACCTGGCTGCGGCGATTTCCGGAGATTAACTGGCTGTCAAATTTTGAAGAGATTGAGCGATTTGCCAGAATATTTCTGAGCCACTGACAGTGTTTTTAGTTGAAGTTTGAAAAGATGGCGAATGCCAATATAACTATTATGATGTTCGCGATAAAGTAAAGCGAAATGGCAGTGAGGAAAATAGTCCAGAACATGCTTCTCTTGCCTTTATCTTCCACTGTCTCGTCCTTGCCCAGCCCAAGGTATGGCGTAGCCGCATGTTTTTCTCCGGACAACTTTTTTGCTAAGACTCCAAGTCCGATCGTAATAAAACCAAGCACGATCACAGTAAGCGGCCAGCTAATTGAATTTTGGAAATACTTATCGGTCAAATTGAAAATACTCGTTATCAGCCCTAGTATTCCCATAATCGGCATGAGGACGATTTTTATTCGTGTGCTGGCAAGTATGAAGATAACGCTGATCACTAGAGCTATGGCCAAGATCAAGCCGTTTGAGGAAAAATTTGCAAGCGAAAGCACGATCAAGATCACACTATATTCTTCTAGAAATCTCTTCGCTAAGTAATAAAGTGGTTGTTTCGCCTGTATCGATAATCGGTACAATCGTGAGGCAGTCGCCAGATACAAGATGCTAAATAAAGAATTTATAACAGAATTTGTTGTGGCAGAAACACTTAGGCTATGGTCAAACAGACTTACTGTTGCTGCAGGAAGCGAGAATGCAGATGTGGCGAGACCGAGCAGAAAAAATATTTTTGCGTCTGAGGGTCTTTTTTTGAGTAAAAAATTGCCGGCAAAAGTAACAATCATGCTTAACAACGCAAATGTCCAGAGTATCACTTTGTCTGTGACTATTTTGTCATCAAGATAAAAGAGGGTGGCTCCGGCAAAAACGTAAAGCGAAATTATCGAGAGTATGGCGTATTTGTCTCTCTTGAGAAAAAATTCAAGCAGCAGATCAAAAACAAGACCGATACCCGCTGATACAACAAAAAGCAGAGGACTGATATCATCAATTATATTCGTCTGGTAGAAAAAAGTGCCGACGACAAAAGGGATCATGGCTGTGCCGGCAAAGCCGGTGAGAAAATGGACGGATTCCAGCTGATCTTTCTGCTCGGTGAGATAGGAGACTACGTAGAGAATTGCCATCGGCAGTGCCAGGTATATGATTCTGGTGGCAGGTGAAACGTCGGCCCAAGTCGTGGAGACAATGATGATGGTGGCAATCAAAATCAGAATTGTACCGATAAGTGTGAGCGCTGTAGTGGCACTGAAATGATGTGGTTTGTTTTTTTGCCTGGTCTCAGCAGTTGCAAACGTATCATTTAATGCTCCATCAATGGCCGTTTCGTCCCAACCGGTTTTTTTGAGCTCCTCGACAATTCTGACGGTACTCACACCTGATTCGCGTTGTTCCCTGATGTATTTTTTTAGTTCCAGACTCATATGTCTCCTCCTCCTTAATTTAGTATAATTATAGCCAATACAATCACTCTTGAATAGACTTGCGCAAATGTAGTGGTTTGCTAAGATATTTTTGGAACACTAGTTATTTATTTTTATAGGAAAAAAATGTCAGAAATATTAGACCACTCTCTTTCATGTCTTAATGATAAGGAAGATTTGGCTGAGACAGAGAGTGGCAAAAGTTTGGCTGAAATTTGTTCCCGCGGCGATCCCGGGATTGATAAAACAACACTTCAAGTTTTGGAACAGGTTTTACACACAAACCCCCTTCTGAACAATATGCGGATTTTATTAACTTCTCCAGAAGATGAATCAGACACAGGCGGATATTTTTGTCATATAAAAATTGATAAGGAGGTGCTTGTTCCCGCGGTCACAATCGTTAAAAACGATGAGAAACATTTCAGAGAGTTGATGAAAAAACGTGAATTTGCCGTTCGTTGGATGGCTGATTTGCTTAATATCTCATATGATGAAATAACTCCTGATATACTTAGAACTTTCATTATCTTACATGAATTGGGTCACGCAAAAGATTTTGTTGTAAACTATGAGTCAAATCCTGATTGTCAAGGACAAAAGTTAGATGACGCATGGGAGGATCATTATGAAAACTGTCTGATGTCACTGCCGGTACCGGGATTGGATCCAGTTGATCTAAGGCAAGAGATAAAATTTTTTTCTAATCTTGACGATTTTATCAAAAAACATCCAGAAATCCACGGAAGAGTTAATCAGGATGAAATAAAATCTTTCGAAGATCTTCTCGAGTTGCAGGAAAAGGCTTATAGAAAATCGCCTTATGAAAGTTATGCTGATAAGTTTGCCGTTAACATTATTATGGAAAATGGCATTCTAAATTGGTAATTGTCCGTCTAGGCTCGGGCTAGCAGAGACTGATAAACCGGTAACTGGAAATTAACAAAACAAGGAGTTGTATGTGTGGAATTGTTGGCTACATTGGCAAGGGGAATGGTGCAGAGGTCGTCGTCGACGGTTTGAAGCGTTTGGAGTATCGTGGTTATGACTCATGGGGTGTCGCTATCCCAAATGATGACAAGATTTTGATTCACAAGCAGGTTGGCAAGATTGGCGGTTTTGATCTGAAAGATGCTCCGGAGCTGGTCGGCCAGATCGCCATCGGCCATACGCGCTGGGCAACACACGGTGGCGTGACTGCGGCAAACTCACACCCACACCTGTCAGCAGACAAGACGATTGCTGTCGTTCACAACGGTATCATCGAAAACTATCAGGAAATGCGTGCCAAGCTGGAAAAGCAGGGGGTGAAATTTCGTTCTCAGACAGATACCGAGGTCATCCCGCAGGCAATTGAAATTGAATTAAAAAAGACGCCAAATTTTGAGAAAGCAGTGCGAAATGTTCTCAATGATCTCGAAGGGAGCTACGCTGTTGCCATCGTCATCGAGGGCGGCAAGAAATTGATTGGTGCGCGCAAAGGCAGCCCACTGGTTTTCGGTATTGGCAAGGATGGTTTTTATCTTGGGAGTGATGTGCCGGCTTTTCTGAAATATGCCAATAAAGCAGTTTTTCTGGACGACTTAGAGATGGTCGAAGCGGATGAAAACGGCTATGAGATTATCAATATCATCAACGGGAAAAAGGTTGAGAAAAAGATTACCAAGATTGCTTGGAGTATTGAAGATGCAGAGAAGGGCGGTTACCCGCACTTCATGATCAAGGAGATGCTGGAACAACCGATGGTGCTCGATAAGACGGCGGCGACGAGTGATGAGGAATTGAGCAAAGCGGCGGCGATGATTCGCAAAGCGAAACAGATTTGGGTTGTTGCCTGTGGCACGGCGCTTCACGCTGGTATGTATGGCTCCTATATTTTCGCTTTAAACAACGACATCAATTTGCGTCCGGTCTCAGCCGGTGAGTTTCCTTACTTTGCCAAGTTTGTCGGCAAAAACGACCTCGTCATCTGTGTCTCACAGTCCGGGGAAACTGCTGATGTGATGGAGGCGGTCAAGAGCGCCCATGCCAGTGGCGCCAAAGTATTGGCTCTGGTTAACGTCATGGGGTCAAGCCTGATGCGCGCGGCTGACTACTCGATCGTGACCAAGGCTGGTCCGGAGATTTGCGTCCTCTCGACTAAGGCATACCTGTCGCAGGTGGCGATGTTTATGATGCTCTCTTGCGAATTAAATAATAAAATTGCTGTCGGTAAGAAACAGTTGAAGAGGATCAAGGCGGATGCTGAGAAAATTTTAGCTAAGGACAGTTTAAATAAAATTAAAAAAGTCGCCAAGGAATTGGCCAAGGCTGATAATATCTACGCTATCGGTCGCGGTGTGAACTATCCGACCTCGCTCGAAGCTTGTTTGAAAATTAAAGAAGTTTCCTATATCCACGCCGAAGGTTTTGCCGGTGGTGATCTCAAGCACGGTCCGATCGCCCTGATCGCACCGGGTACACCGGTTCTCGTCTTTGTCGCCAACGACGGCCCCAAAGGGGCACCCTTCGGGGGTGCTGACAAGGAGATCGTTTCCAATGCGATGGAGGTAAAAGCTCGTGGTGCTGAGGTGATCGGCATCTCCTTCGAGAACAACCAGGTCTTCGATCGCTATTTCCCAGTCGATGACCATGGCATCTTCACCGGTATTGCCGCCATCATCTACTCACAGGTTCTCTCCTACTACATCGCGCTAGAAAAGAATCTTGATCCCGACAAGCCAAGGAATTTGGCCAAATCGGTGACCGTCAAGTAATCACGAAATATGAAAATTATACAAAACTACGAAAAAGAAATGTCATCCTGAGGCAAAGACGAAGGATCTAGGTGAAGTCGCACGCTCGTTTCCACTCGCTAGAACCTGTTCTGAGCTTGCCGAAGGATTCTTCACTTCGTTCAGAATGACAGTTTTGTGGCAATTTATTTCAAATAAAAGATCTCTCCACTTTCAAGCCACACCGGTCGAGATGACTGATTTAAATTAAACGTCGGTTTTTATATACGACTCTTGTTTTTATCATTGAAAAATGGTATCGTTTTGGCATTCCCAAGTGGAAGGAGAGTCTGGGTGGTGTACGTCTGTCCGGTTTGCAACTGTGCAGTCTGTGTGGAGAATGTCGGTGGATTGACCCGGGTGAGCCAGCATCCCACCGGGCTTCTCTCCGGCGTCGAATGTCTCGGAACCGGTCAAGAGCCGGTCGTTCGGACACTCCGGATCGAACAGTCCGCCACGGGCGGACAAGGAGCGACAAGTGAGTAAGGGCAACGAAATCCTCGACCGGGGGAAGAACATCCTCTGTGCTGTTCTCATGGAACAAGGTATCGAAGCAGAAGTGGAGATTGCAGAGAACGGTAGTCTATTGGTGCTAGTGAGTGAATACCTAGCTACCGATGCGGAAGCCGCCATCGCTGATGCGATGCGTCGCGGTGGCGTGAAGGCGGTGGTCAAGGCGACCCCACTAAAGCCGGTGGACTGACAGTCACGATCAGTCCACCAGCCGGAGCCGGAGAGTCAAGATAAAGTGTCGAGAAGACAAATTATCACGACCCTCCGGCTCGCATTGTTTTTAGTACATTATTTTTAAAATATTGTTCTCCACAAGGTCGAACAATAGCTAGTATTCAATGATCTTAATTAGAAGTTCTCGATAATCTCGGATAACAATTAATATTCTTCGAGCTTGTCGAGAAGTTATCACCAATCTCTTTTCCATTCACCTGATATTAATTTCTTTTTCTTATCCTGGTTCCAATTTTTGATTTGAATCTCTCTTTTCCGTGCCAATTCCAATTCATTAAATTCTTCATAATAAACTAATTTTTTGACACCGTGTTTTTCTGTATATTTCGAGCCAAGTCGAGAAACATGTTGGTCAAATCTGTTTGCTAAATCCCAAGTCATGCCGGTGTAATATGTACCGTCAAGGCATTCTAGAATATAGACGAACCAATGCCATTTCTTCTTCATTGTTCTCCACAAGGTCGAACAATAATTAATATTTTTCGAGTTTGTCGAGAAGTTCTCGATTAACTCGAAAAATATTGTGTCTATCTTTTGTACTTCTTTCTCTTGTCGAGGAATTTTAGTTTGGCGAGTTGCTTTTCAATCATGACAGCGGCTTCGTTGTACTCGACCTCGTTCTGAGCCGAGTCGCGAACAAGCTCGGCAGCTTTTTTGGCCTCGATGATCTTTAGCTCATCGAGAGAGCCAGCATCCTCAGCGGTGTCAGCCAAGACCTTGACGACATTGTTGGCCACTTCGACTAGGCCGCCCTCGGTCGCCAGATTATGTGTGCTGGAACCATTTTTGATGACGATCTCGCCCGGTTTGAGCAGGGCGATCAGCGGCATGTGATTTGGCAGGACGCCAATCTCGCCGCGATCAGTCGGCAATATGACCTCAGTGGCCTCTTGTTCGTATTTGACTCCGTCAGGAGCGATAAGTTTTAGGGTAAAAGAATTCATAATTAACCTAATTATTCTAATTGCTCTAATTGACCTAAACAAGCACCAGTGTCTCAATTTCTAATTTTGGGAATTTTGATTTGGGATTTTTTTAGAAATTAGGTTAATTAGAAATTAGAAATTTTATTTTACCTGTTCTATGCCACCTTTCATATAGAAGGCTGTTTCTGGTTTGCTATCGTGTTTGCCTTCGATAATCTCCTTAAAGCCGGCGACTGTGTCCTTTAGCGGGACGTAGACGCCGGGAGTGCCGGAGAAGACCTCAGCGACGTGGAATGGCTGTGAGAGGAAACGTTGGATCTTGCGGGCGCGAGCGACGGTCAGTTTGTCCTCATCAGAGAGCTCCTCC
>Ga0172370_10005955_pt1 | contig 15520 bp, 11 predicted proteins | sample LakKiv5m_FD_114538 | JGI IMG/M metagenome (GOLD analysis project Ga0172370, IMG submission 114538) | Freshwater microbial communities from Kabuno Bay, South-Kivu, Congo - kab_022012_11.5m | ecosystem: Environmental > Aquatic > Freshwater > Lake | place: Democratic Republic of the Congo...
AAGGATTGTTATTCCTCCCCAAATTCAAAACGGGATTTATTTTATTGAAATTCAGAAAGAAGGGATGCAAATATTTAATACAAAACTGATAGTGGTAAAATGAAGTTTACTGTTTCATATTTTTCAACCTTAAAATTGGAGGTTTAATGAAGAAAGGCGCTCAAAAGGCGTCTTTTTTATACTGTTCTTATCAGCATTTTTTAAAGAAAGTTTTTCAAAGTTCTACCTTTTGGTTAAATTTGTTTTTTTTATTGATAATGAAAAACAAATGCTATGAAAACTTTAAAACAGTCCTGCAGTTTTTGCCTGGTTTGTTTGTTGATTGGCGGTAGTTTTTTGTATGGGCAAGCGCCCTGGAGAAGGATCAATCCTCTGCCTGTCGAAAACAACCTGCACTGTGTGAGCCTGATCCCTCAAACCAACACCGTTGTCATTGCCGGCGATAATGCCACCCTTTTAAGTACCCAGGCTAATGGCGAAACCTGGCAAATCTGGCTGAATCCCGGAAACATCAGCGATAATGTGAACCTGGCTTCAGTTTGTTTTACCAGCCAAAACACGGGTTTTATGGTTTCCACCGATGGAAAAGTGTTAAAAACAACCACCGGGCTGAATGGTTGGGAGGTCGTTCACCAACTGCCTTTTAGTAACATCAGCAATGCTGTGGTCATTTATTTCAGAGATGCTTCCTGCGGGTTTGTTTTGGGGGGTAATGGTATGCTTTTCAGGACAGAAAATGCGGGTGATATCTGGGAAATGGTGGATGTGGGAACTACGGCAGGTTTGGGTGATATTTCGTTTTGTTCAAACTCCACAGGTTTTATTGTCGGAGGTTTTGGCCCTCATATTTTGAAAACCACGGATGGTGGCCAAACCTGGAATTTGGTTGACTTTCCATTGACGCTACAGTATTCTTACACCGAAGACATTGAATTTGTGAATGATACTACAGGGTTTATTGTGGGGTTTGAAAATTCCGGATCCAATATGGATGGGAAAATTTTTAAAACCATTGACTCCGGCGAAACCTGGGAAGAGGTTTACTCGGATGGTTCGATGTGGTCGGGTAAGATTTCATTTTTTGACGAAAATCACCTCATTGTTGCTTACGATACCTGGCCTTATGCTGTAAAGGTTCTTGTAACTGAAAACGGTGGCCAAAACTGGCAGAGTGTTGAACTGCCGGGTTATTCATGTTATGGAGGACAATCGGTAAAATGTTATGTTGATAACCAGGCGATGATAGCAGGTTTATGGGGGAAAATTTATCATACCTCCGATTATGGAGCATCCTGGCAGGCAATGTATTCCTCGCTGGATGTAACATATATTTATGATGTTCAATTTCTCAGCCCGTCAAAAGGGTTTGGTATCGTCAATGCTCCTGAAGCTGTGTTGATTGATTACCTTATTAAAACAGACGATGGAGGTGAATCCTGGACAAGATTATTAATAACATCTGATTTTACTTTTGGAGGGGGAATGGATTTTATTGATAATGTGAATGGTTTTTATCTTGGTCAGGGCTACGAACCACGATTTTATAAAACCACCGATGGAGGAACGGTTTGGGAATTTTCTTCAACTTTTCCTTGCCAAATTGATGAAATCAGATGCTTGAGGTTTTATGATATTTCTTCAGGGCTTGTGTCGGCTGGATATTTTGGAGTCATTTATAAAACGTCAGATGGCGGAATTACCTGGAATAATGTTTTCGGTAATAGTTATGAAGTTTTTGATATTGAATATCTTGACGAAAACCGGGTTTTGGCTGCAGGTAAATTCCTGTATCTATCAAATGACGCCGGAAACACCTGGGAAGCGATGGATATTGGCAACACCCATACTTTATTCGACATTTTTATGCTGGATGAAAACACCGGCTGGATTTCAGGATCCGATGATTTGCTTTTCAAAACAACCAACGGCGGTTTTACCTGGGAAATATTACCCATAAATTCTTCCATCGGAGTTTTCAACAAAGTTTGGTTTACCGATGAAATGAACGGATATCTGATGTCGGAATGGCTGAGCTATCTTTTCAAAACCACCGACGGAGGGCAAACATGGGAGGCCACCGAAAAACCTTCAACCAGCACACTCACCGACATGTACTTTTTTGATGAAAACACAGGATTGATTTTTGGAAACAATGGCCTGATTGCAAAAACCGAAACCGGAGGATTGGTTGGATATCCTGAAAGTGAAAATCAGGTTATTGACTATTTTACCGAAATATTCCCAAATCCTTGTCAGGATTATCTTACCATTGTTTTCAATGAAAAAGTGAACACCGGAATTATACTCACAATTAAAAATCTGAAATCGGAAACGCTGCTTCAAAAGCAGATACCGGCAATGCATGGTTTAAATTCTATCAATCTGAACGCTACTTCGCTCAGTCCCGGAACTTACTTTTTAACCATTTCAGCAGGGAAAATTATGGATGTGCAAAAGTTTGTAAAGTTAGAATAAACAGGAAGGTGGCTATTCGAATTTTTAAATATGGCCTACTGAAAAACTCCCAAGTTGTTTTGATCGAGAATATTTCGGTGCTCTGCACCTAAAAAGACACATTCAATTCTTTAAACTACTACAAAGATTTCGCCACTCTGTGGCTTGTGAATTGGTGCAGAGCACCAAAATCTTTGTAGCTAATACATGTTGAAAGTTCGGGAAGGTGCAGAGCACCGGAATATTAGTTCAATGATTTTTTAACAAAACCAATAATAAACCTCGCATTCTGATTGATATTTTTAATCAATAAATACAATATTATCAGGTTTTTATGAATTCATCAGCAAGACTTAAATAAACTCAATCCTCACTTCTTTCAGGAATTTTTCCTCCAGCAGGGTGGCGATTCTTTTCACCACAGTGCGGCGTATTTCTAACTCCACCGGTAGGGTAGGGTCCTGGTGGGCAATATTGATGCGGGTTCCAACCAGAAAATCAATCTGGTCGCTTTTTAGCAGCATTTTCACAATCTGGTTGGCGGGGCCTTTGCCGGGAACGGTTTGTGGATTAAATTCCTTAAGAATATTCGAAACTTTGGTCAGGGTGAGAATTCCCTCGGTAATCAGGTCAACTCCCTCCATTTGTGAAACCGGTGGCAGGTCGCTGTCCTGAAAATCGTTGGAATCAACAATCGGAACGCCCCACTCACGGGATATGATGTCGCCGGTGGTGGCGCCGCAAAGCACTTTTAAACCTTCAAACTGCCTGGCTTTTTCTGCATACTCGCTGTCTTTTTTTTCGTCGTAGGGCGGGCCGGTACAAATCAGCATTTTGCGGGGTTCACGGAAATAAATCACCGCACAACTTATGTCGTCTTTGGGTGTAAGATTATCATTTTGAAAAGCCTTTTTCACTGCCCGTTCGCTCAGATCCTGGGCACTGATAAACTGGTTTTTCTTTACCTCGGCCAACATAAACGACACGAGTTCATTTCGTCCCCAACCTTGTGCAAAATCCCGTGAGCCAAGCCCCGATTGGGTTACACCGTCGCTGCAAAATACAATCCGGTCTTCCTTTTCAGGAATAAATGAACAATTTCTCAGCAATTTGCCGGCATTTTCTTTGGAGTTCAGCGTGATGTATTGCCAGCCTGGTTCAAAATCTTTATGATTGCGGATGATAAATGCCTCCGGGTTGTCATACTCAAGGATGCTTACCTTTTCAACATCCTCAATATCAACAATTGTAAAAGTGGAATAACTTGTCCCCCGCTCGCTGCAAACCGGCAGTGTGTTCATAATGATTTCGGCTATCTTGCCAAAATCCTTGTGCTCGGCGGTAAAATTAACGGCCATGGTGGCTGTGAGGGTGGCCAGAACATTGGCTTTCACGCCGTGCCCCATCCCGTCGGACAGCACTGCCACAATGCGGTTTTCCTCCTTCACCCTTTTATGGATAAAAACATCGCCACAAATGCGCTCACCTTCGTGATTGATCTGCTGGCAGTTGATTTCGATGTGGTAATTTTTCGGCATGAGTGAATGGGCGAAGTTTATTGTTTTTTCAACAATTTTAATAGCAGTTTTCCTTTTGTGGTTGTGAGGTATTTTTGGTTTGGACTTGAAGGTTTATCAGGTTTTGTTAAAGCAAGCCAACCTAAAAGAATTATCGGTTTAATATGGTTTTTGAAATTTTTTGAGCTTATCTTAATTTTAAAAAAAGTAAAAATTTCCTCTTTTTTCCGTTCAACGGAACAGTATTTTAATATATCAATCATTTTGCTTGAGATAAGCTTCTCCAAAGTAGCAGTATAGTTCCCGGCTTGGTTCCCAGCTTGGTTCCCGGCTTGGTTCCCGGCTTGGTTCCCAGCTTGGTTCCCAGCTTGGTTCCCAGCTATGTCTCCATCTTGATTACCATCTTGATTACCATCTTCCACACTATCATCCACACCATCAATGTCACCATCTTGATTACCAGATTCACCATCATAGACACCATCATAAACACCATCATAGTCACCAAAACCATTTCCTATTAAATATTCGAGGAAATCATTTACATCCTGAATTGTTTTTATCTCAGGTAACTGCTGTGGTAAACTTAAAACCGGTTTTGGTTTTTCCCCGATTTTGGATTTAAAGTATGGATGAATAATAAACTCAACCTCGAATAATGAGCGGAATTCGTCAGTTGTAAATACAGCTTCGGGATTCCATCCTTCTTTGAATTCAATACGATCCGATTCGATGGTCCTGGCCTGTAGCAAATCGTTGATATTTATCGGTAAAATCATGCCTTTTTCTTTTTCTGGTGAACCTGAATAATGGAGTTAAGCATGGCCTCGGTTTTAGATGCCCCTTCACCCAACAAAAACCCAATTTGTTGCACCATTTTCAGGTTTTGATCAATCACTTCGGTTACCCGGTTGATGATTTGCTCATTGAGAACTTCCGGTGAAAACATATCCCTGACAATCCCCCCGATTACTTTGTTTTCCCTGATGGAGAATACACTCAGGTTTAATATGGAATCGTCAACCTTTACATCGCGGCTAACGATGTTTTCTCCGGTGGCAATCACATTCTGAAACAATTTGTAAAATTGAACCGGAACCATTGTTTTCAGGTCAGCGCCGCGAAGGCCGGGAATAATTTCGTCTATTTCTCTGGCTTCATCACCCAAAATCTCGATAAAGCTCCGGTTGGCTGAAAGAATTTTTAATTTATCATCCACAAACACCACCCCCGATGGAATCTGGTACATGATGTATCTGGAAATGTCCATTTTATCGCTCCACAGGTCGAACTCGGTTTTCAGTTCTTTCAACTCTTCGTTTTTGGTGTCCAGCTCGCTTTTCAGCCTTTTATTGGTCTCACGAAGGGTGTTGATATACTTTTCCTTGTTTTTAATCGAGAAATCGAGGCACATATCGGTGCGTGTAAGTCCCTGCGAAACGGCTTTAGCAAAGTCGTGGCACGATCTGTAACCGCAGGAACCACACATCGGATAAGCCTCATTACCGTCCTTTCCTAATAGTATCAATATATCGGTTACACTCTTTTCCTCTGGCTCAGGTTTCCGCTGATCATCGGCCATGAAGGTTCTTTTGAGATCAACCCCGGAGAATTTTTCCATCTCCCAGTTCCATTTTTCAAAATCAAAATTTTGAAGCCTTTTTTTGGAATATTCTGTCACCAGCGAGTTTTTCACCAGTTTGTCATCTTTTCGCGACATACCGGGCCCCATGACGCAACCATGATCGTAAAACAAATTGAAATGTTTTCCCAGAAAAACCGCATTTTCATTAGAACTTTCAATTGCCTCCAACGATCCTGGATTTCCGGATTCCGTGATTACATTTCCGGTTAAATGGGTTTCATCAATGCTGGCAGCCTGCAAAATTCCGTTGCTGAGTGGATAAAGCGAACCCAGTTTGCCTATAGGCGGATTGAAATCAGAAAATTCGACTTTTGCTTCATGAATGTCTTTTTCCTCAAACATCTTCCTGAGTTCGCTAAATGTAAGAACCGCATCAATTTTTCCATCGTCAAAGGTTTCTTCTGCTTCCATCTTTGCAGCAATGCAGGGACCGATGTAAACGATCTTTACCTCAAAGCCATAAACAAAACGCACCACCTTTGCTGTTACAACCATGGGAGATGCAATGGGGGCAAGGTTTTCGACAAGATTTGGATAGTATTTCTGAATGTAATAAACAATCGCAGGACAATTAGCGGTGATGTAATATTTCCCCTTGAAATCGCTGAATAATTTTTCATAAGCCCTGGCCACCAGATCAACACCAAACGAAACTTCATTTACGTATGCAAAACCCAGAGAGCGTATCATTTCGACAAACTTCCTGTAATCGGTAATATCAGGGAATTCGCCTGCAATGCTCGGATCAACAACAGCCGCAACCTTTTGTCCCGACCAGAACAATTGTTTTACATCTTTGATAGAATCCAGGTAACCAATGGCTCCGGGCGAACAGGAACCGACACAGGTGCCACATCCAATACATCTGTCGTGGTCAATCTCCGGGTACTTCATGCCAACATTCACCCTGATAGCATGAACAGGGCAAATCCTCGCGCACTCATTGCACTGGTTGCATATTTCCGGATTTATTGTGATCAGCGTCATCATGCTGCGAATTTAATAGATGCTATTCATTTTCAGGCAAAAGTCAGTAAAAAAAATCAGGTGAACAATTTTTGTTAAAAAATTAACAATGTGAAAAAAATAACGCAAAAGTATTACTTTTGTACGATCTTTTACGTAACTCGTTAATCGTTAGCGAAATGAGCCAGATAGAAAACGTTTTAAGCAGATTTAAAGACAACCAGCGGCAGTTTTTATTGCCGATATTACAGGAAATTCAACTCGAAATGGGGTATCTTTCCGAAGAGGCTATCACTATGGTTGGAAAACAACTTAATCTGCCTACCAGCAAAATTTATGCGGTGGCAACATTTTACGATCAGTTCAAATTTACGCCATCGGCAAAATATCAGATAAAGCTTTGCAATGGAACAGCCTGTCACCTGCAGGAGAGTGAATCCATTCTGCATGACATCGAAAAATGCCTGGACATAAAAGGAGGCCAAACCACCAAGGATAAACTGTTCCGGATTGATGTAACCCCATGTGTGGGCGCCTGTGGTCAGGCTCCTGTGATGAAAATTAATGAGGCGTTTTATCCTGGGATCACAGTGAAATCTGTTTCAGAAATTATTGAAGGAATCAAATTAAAGGAAGGCAGATCATGAGCATGGTAGCAACCATAAACACTCCTCAGCTTATCCAGGATGTGTTGATGAATTTTGCCGGCGAGTACGCACCGGCAGTCAGGGAAAAGATTGACTATTTAACGCGGCGGAGACTTGCCAAAACCGCAATTTTTGTGGGTAGTGGAACCTGCGGAATAGCTGCCGGCGCTGGAAAAACCTTGCTGGCTGTTCGCGACTATATAGAGGCGAATAATTTCGATGCTGATATTGTGGAAGTAGGTTGTATCGGGCTTTGCAGCGCTGAGCCGCTCATGGATTTCCAGGTTCCTGGAAAAAGCAGGGTCAGCTTTCAGAAAGTTACTGCCGACAAAGTGCCCAATATCCTGGATGAATGTTTCCATAACCAGATTTCGGATGAGTATGTACTTGGACAAATCCGGAACGAAAACCACGAGTTATACGATAACATTCCTGTCATCAACGACCTTCCTTTTTTCAGGAAACAACGCCGGGTTTTGCTTTTCGACTGTGGTGAAATTGCTCCCGAAAGTCTCAACGAGTACATTGCACGTGAAGGTTACAAGTCGTTTGTAAAAACAATCCTTAACTATCCCCCTGACGATGTGATCGACATAATTAAGGAAAGTGGCCTGCGGGGCAGGGGAGGAGCGGGCTATCCGACAGCCCAGAAATGGAAACTTACCCGGCAAACCGGGGGCGACCAAAAATACCTGGTTTGCAACGCCGACGAAAGCGATCCGGGCGCTTACATGGACCGCGCCCTCGTTGAAGGCAACCCCCACCGGCTCATCGAAGGAATTGCCATTGCTGCTTATGCCATCGGTGCAAACCGTGCCTACATTTACATCCGGAATGAATATCCCCTGGCTGTCAACCGGTTGAAAGTTGCTTTGGAACAGGCCAAAGAATTCGGTTTTTTAGGGGATAATATTTTTAACAGCGGTTTCAAACTTCAGATCATCCTCAGGGAAGGTCCGGGCGCCTTTGTTTGTGGCGAAGAAACCGCACTGATTAAAAGCATCGAAGGACGCCGCGGGATGCCGCGCAACAAACCTCCTTATCCAACCGAAAAAGGCCTTTTTGGAAAACCAACGGTTGTCAACAACGTGGAAACGTTGTTTAATGTGCCTTTTATCCTTCAAATCGGGCCACACTGGTTTAAATCCACAGGAACGAAAAAAAGTTCAGGAACCAAACTTTTTACAGTCACCGGCGACACGGTTCACACCGGGCTGGTGGAGGTACCTTTTGGAATTACCATCAAAGAAATTGTGGAAGAAATTGCTGGCGGAATCAGGGATAACAAGAAACTGAAAGCCGTTCAGATTGGCGGTCCGTCCGGCAGCCTGATTCCTGAACAAAAAACCGGCATTACCATCGATTACAACCTTTTTGAAGAGCAAAACATGATTATGGGTTCGGGCGGAATGGTGGTGATGGACGAGGAAACCTGCATTGTGGACATTGTAAAATATTTCATCAACTTTTTGCAGAACGAAAGCTGCGGAAAGTGCATTCCTTGCCGGGAGGGAACGAACAGGATGTACGAAATTCTGAATTCAATAACCAAACGGCCTGCTGAACTGGATGGTCATGTATCGCTTTCAAGATTCAAAGGTGTGATGCAGCTCGAAAACCTGGCAAGGGTTATTAAGGAAACATCGCTGTGCGGATTGGGAAAAACTGCGCCAAACCCGGTGTTGAGCGCGCTGGAATGGTTCAGAGACGAGTTTGAGGAGCATATTTACGAAAGAAAATGCAGGGCAAATGTTTGCAAAGACCTCAAAGCATACATCATCAGTTTCGACCGGTGCACCGGTTGTATGATTTGCGCTAAAAAATGTCCGGTAGATGCCATCACAGGCGCTGCCCGGCAACCGCACCTGATTATCAGGGAGAAATGCAACAACTGTGGCATTTGTTATGAAGTGTGCAAATTCGGAGCCATCGACATTATCTGATTTTGAAAAACTCACCCGGAAAAAGCATAAATAAATGATATTCAACATAAACGTAAACAACAAGATTTTAAAGGCCAGAAAAGGAGACACCATCCTCGAAACCCTCCGGAAAAATGGTATCACGGTGCCAACGCTGTGCAACATGGAGAGTTTCACACCGACTGGTGCCTGCCGGATATGTGTGGTTGAGGTGGAAGGTCATGAGGAACTGGTTCCCTCCTGTTCGCATCCGGTTGAAGAATGGATGAAAATAAAAACCCACTCGCCACGGGTAATCCGCGCACGCCGCACCATTGTGGAGTTGCTGCTTTCGAGCCACCCCGACGATTGCCTTTACTGCATCCGCAACAAAAACTGCGAACTTCAGAACCTGGCCGAGGAGCTGGGAATCCGCGAACGCCGCCTGCCTGTGGTGAAAATAATGAAGAAAAAAGACCCGTCGAGTGCCAGCATTGTGCGCGACCCGGCAAAGTGCATCCTTTGTGGCCGTTGCGTGAGGATTTGCAAGGAAAAAATTGGTATTTCGACTTTCGATTTTATCGGAAAAGGGATGAAAACCATCGTTGGCCCCACCTTCAACAAAAACCTGAACGTGTCAAACTGCATCAACTGCGGCCAGTGCATCATGGTGTGCCCAACCGGTGCACTGCACGAAAAAGACGCCATCAGTGCTGTGAGCGAGGCGCTTCAGGACACCGAAAAACACGTGGTAGTTCAGGTTTCGCCAACTGTTTCGGTTTCGTTGGCCGAAGAATTCAATGTAAAATCGGGGAAAGAGTTGGATGGACTTTTAGTTGCCACCTTACGGAAAATGGGTTTCAACAAGGTTTTCAAAACCGCTTTTGCCGCTGATATGATGGTGATGCAGATTGTGGAAGAATTGTTGGAACGCCTCGAAAGCCAGCAAAACCTGCCCATGTTTTCGGGCGATTGCCCGGCTTTTGTAAAATATATGGAAGAATTTCATCCCGAACTGCTTCCCAACATCACAACCTGTAAATCGCCGCAGCAGATCATGGGAAGCCTGGTAAAACACCATTATGCCAGAAATCAGAAAATAAAGGCCGAAAACATCTTTTCGGTTTCGCTCATGCCCTGCACGGCCAAGAAGTTTGAAGCCCGGCGCGAAGAATTTACCCAAAAGGGAATTTCGGATGTGGACGCCGTGCTGACTACCCGCGAATTAGCCCGTCTCATCCGGCTTTTTGGCCTCGACATACAGCAGGTTGCCCCCGAATTGGCCGACAGCCCTTTTGCCGTAAGGAGTTCAGCGGGAAAAATTGTTGGAACCAGCGGCGGCGTTGCTGAGGCTGTTTATCGTGCACTCTATTACAAACTTACCGGTAAACAGTTGGTGAATTTTAAGGTTACCCAAATGCGCAGCAACAAAAGCACCAAGGAGCTTTACACCAAAATCGGCAAACAGAAAATTGGCATTGCCGCTGTAAATGGGCTGCAAAATGCCATGGAACTCATCAACCAGATAAAAGCCGGTCGCGACGACCTGCATTTTATCGAAGTGATGGCCTGCCCCGGAAGCTGCATCAACGGCGGCGGACAGCCCATTACGCAAAGCCAGGAAAGCCTGAAGGCACGCATGAAAACGCTTTACGATATTGATGAAAAAGAATCCATCAAAGCCTCCTATAAAAATCCCGCTGTGATTGAGCTTTACGGCAAATACACCGGCAAGGAGAAGGAATCGTTCCTCGAAAAACTCAAAACAAGCTATCAGGGGCGGGAAGTGTTGCTGTAAAACAGATGGTTGTTATGAGAAATTTTTTTACCAATCCGACAAATTATTGGCCATCTGTTAAATGGTCAGATGCTTTGAAAAGAATTTTTCTTTTCACCATTCTGCCTTTGTTCCTCTGTTTCAAATACTCAGATACCAGAAGCATCATAAATGTTCCCAGAATGGCTCGCTCAATTACATCTGGCGATATTGATCTGGACGGAGATGTTGACATTTTAACAGGGCATGGGTACAGTTCCCAGACCCAGTGGAGCGGAATTTCGATTCTATTAAATGAAAACGGCACTTTTCATCTTGAAGATTCAATATTTCTGTATGAAACCCAGACTGATGTATGTTTGGCAAAACTAAGTGATAGCCCTTACCCGTCAATAATTGGCAGATATTATGACAACGAACAGTCATTTATTGCAATTATTAATTGGAATATTTCAGGATATTCTATTGAATATTATCCTATGGAGAGTGGAATTACTGGTTTTACTACCGGTAATATTAATAATGATCAATATCCTGATGTAATAGTCTATATTGGGGACTACGATTCTTGGGGTGTAATGTACAATAATGGTGTTAGCGGGCTTTTAGAACCTGAATACTTTCCCACTTGTATCACTTATCCTAATAGTTGTGCCTGTTCAGATATTGATGGAAATGGTTTGGATGATATAGTTCTTACAGGAATTGACACAGAAATATTTTTTAATTACCCTAATGGCTTCGAATCCATTTATTCACAAACAAATATTGGGCATGAAGACCCGTTTATTCTTGATTTTGATCTGGATGGTGACAAAGACATTATTACGTACGGTTGTTTTTGGGGATATTCTTACTTAACGATGTACAGGTATGTTGGAGATACAGTATTTGAAACAATTAGCAATTTTTCATTTCAACAACTTACTGACACATATTCAGTTTGCGATTTCAACAACGACAGCCTTCCCGATGTAGTTTTTCTATTATCTGATTATTCAGGTCTTAAAATTTTTTACAATAAAAGTGATTTCGTTCTGGAAAATCCCCAATTCTTTGAAATCTCATTTGGTTTTCTTGGATATTGTTTTTTTTCTTGTAAGGATTATGATAAGAATGGATATAATGATATTGCTATAATAAGTAATCCAGGTGCTCAACAGACATCAAAACTATTTATCCTTTTTAATGATGGTCAGGGAAATTTCCAGGAAGATCCATTAACTAACATTAATGAACCCGATGAAAATTTGGACCACGGGAATTCTGTCAACTTTTTATGTTCTCCTAATCCAATACTTAATAGCACGGATTTTTCTTTTAAAACATCACCAAATTCTAATGTTGATGTGAGTATTTACAACATGAAGGGAATACTTATTAATAAATTGTACCTAAAAGGGATTGCTTCCAATGGTTCAGACCTCACTTCAATGCAGAAAATTCAATGGGACGCTACGTGTTTTAATGGTCAGAAATGCCTGCCCGGAATTTACCTGGCCATACTTGCCGTAGATGGGAAACCAAAGCAAACAATCAAAATGGTTAAAAATCAATAAGTAACACGGAATTTTGACATTAAAAAATGAACAAGTACTTGAAATAATAGCAAACATTAATAATGAGCCATTCCAAACGCAAACAACTGGTATTTACGGTAAAAGACCGCTGTAGGGTGTGTTACGCCTGCGTGAGGGAATGTCCTGTGAAAGCCATCAAAATCATCAACGGGCAGGCGGAAGTGATCAACGAAAGGTGCATCGGTTGTGGCAACTGCACCATCGTGTGCAGCCAGGGAGCCAAGGTTTTCCTCAAGACAGTTCACGATGCTTTCGTAATCCTGAAAACAGAAACAAAGGTGATAGCCATTGTAGCGCCCAGCTTTCCGGCCGAGTTTACCGAAATTGACAACCACCGTAAACTGGTGGGAATGATCCGTGAACTCGGGTTCAGCCATGTGTGTGAAGTTGCTTTTGGCGCCGATATGGTGGCACGTGCATACAAGAAACTGCACGAAAACAGCCCGTTCGACGGGCGCATTTCATCAGACTGCCCGGCCATTGTGTTTTACATCGAACATTACCACCCAAACCTGGTGGATAGTCTGGCAAACATAGCTTCGCCAATGGTTGCAATGGCCAGGGTGGTAAGGAAAAAATATGGCGATGACGCTAAAGTAGTTTTCATCGGGCCGTGTATTGCCAAAAAGGCCGAAAGCAATGAGGTGGACGAGTCCCTCACCTTCCTCGAATTGCGCGATATTTTTAAAATGAAAAATATCTATCCCGAAAAGGTTAACCCCAGCGATTTTGATCCGCCACTTGCCGGAAAAGGCTCTATTTTCCCTGTAAGCCGGGGATTGCTGCAAACGGCCAACCTTTCGGAAGACATCCTGAACGCCAATGTGATTGTGGCCAGCGGAAGGGTAAATTTCAGGGAAGCTGTGAAAGAATTTGAAACCCAGGAAGAAGACCGTCATCACCTGGAGTTGCTGTGCTGCCGTGGATGCATCATGGGTCCGGGAATGACGCAGACAGCCTCCCGCTATAGCCGTCGCATGAGTGTAAGCCAGTTTGTGAAAAATAAACTCGCCGATTTTGATTTTGAAGCCTGGGAACGGGCTGTGGAAGAGTTCAGTACCCTCGATTTTTCGCAAAAATACGAGGTGTTAGATCGCCGGATTCCAACCCCCGGTGATGAGGACATCCTGAAAATTCTCGCTTCTTTTGGGAAATTTGAAGAAAAAGACCACCTGAACTGCGGCGCCTGCGGCTACGACACCTGCCACGAACATGCCATCGCCATCATTCAGGGTTTGGCCGAAAACGAAATGTGCCTGCCTTACTCCATCGAAAAACTCCATGAATCCATTTACGAACTTAACGATTCCAATCAAAAGCTTGCTTCAGCCCGCCAGGCTTTGAAACAATCGGAAAAACTGGCCAGCATGGGTCAGCTTTCAGCCGGAATTGCCCATGAACTCAACAACCCGCTGGGTGTAATCACCATGTACAGCAGCATCCTTAGAGATGAAGCACCTGAAGGAGACCCGGTACGCCAGGATTTGGAACTGATAGTGGAACAAGCCGCAAGATGTAAGAAAATTGTTGGCGGATTGCTCAATTTCGCCCGCAAAAACCAGGTGAATCTTCAACCCACCAACATGATTGATTTTCTGAAACAAAGCATGGCCAGCATAATTAAAACTGAAAATGTGGAAATTGTTTTTGAATCGAACATGAAAAGCCCGATGGCCAATGTTGACAACGACCAGATGATGCAGGTACTTACCAACCTCGAAAAGAACGCCGTGGAAGCCATGCCCAACGGAGGAAAACTCACTTTACGCCTTTACGATAATTACGATAATGTAATCTTCGAAGTAGCCGATACAGGAACCGGAATTTCAAGAGAAAACATGGAGCATGTTTTCACACCTTTCTTCACCACCAAAGGCATTGGGAAAGGCACGGGACTTGGCTTACCGCTGGTTTACGGCATTGTGAAAATTCACCAGGGCAAAATTGATGTGAAATCGAATGATGACCCAAATTCCGGCCCGACCGGAACCACTTTTAAAATAAGTTACCCAAGAAGTTTGTAAAATAGTTAACCCATATTCAGGTTTTAATTTGATAAAAATCAATCATAAAACCGATTAAATCTTAACAAAGAAATATGAAGAAAACCATTTTGATAGTTGATGATGATCCGGACTATATGTTCCAGATGAAAATGAAAGTTGAAAAATTCGGATTTGAAGTCGTAACCGCTGACGGTCAGCGAGAATGTGAAAAAATTATTGAAACCTTCAAACCTGATCTGGCCATTTTCGATCTGATGATGGAAAACGAGGACAGCGGTTTCATCCTGAGCTATAAGATCAAGAAAAAATATCCTGATGTCCCGGTTATCCTGGCAACTGCTGTAACAGCAGAAACCGGACTGAGTTTTGACCTGAACGGTGAAAACCAGAATTCCTGGATCAAAGCAGACCTCATCCTCGACAAAGGCATCCGCGCCGACCAGTTAGAAATGGAAATAAAAAAACTGTTGAAATTGTAGAAATGGCGACATTAAAAATTTTGGTTGTTGACGACGAACCGGGCATCCGGTCGGGAGTGGAAAGGATTTTGAGAAATTTTAAGGTGGATTTTCCATTCATGGACGAGGTTTACGAATTTGCAATCGCTGAAGCAGCTACAGGCGAAGATGCAATTGCACGGATCGAATCCGACATGCCGGACATCGCTTTGTTGGACAATAAACTTCCGGGCATTCAGGGTGTTGAGGTGTTGGAATACATCCGCAAAAAGAAGTACGACATCCTTGTTGTGATGATTACCTCGTATGCATCGCTGGAACTGGCTGTGAAAGCTACAAGCGACGGTGCACTGGACTTCATCCCCAAACCATTTACACCGCAGGAACTGAAATCCTCAATCGAAAACCTCACCAAGCAATTGTACCTGAAACGCATGGCACGTCAGATGAAACACGAAGGAAAACAGGTAAGGTTCCAGTTTTTGTCGGTGCTTTCGCACGAACTCAAGGCCCCGCTCAATGCCGTGGAGGGTTATCTGAAAATGATAAAGGAAAGGCAGCTTGGTACC
>Ga0172370_10005965_pt1 | contig 15505 bp, 11 predicted proteins | sample LakKiv5m_FD_114538 | JGI IMG/M metagenome (GOLD analysis project Ga0172370, IMG submission 114538) | Freshwater microbial communities from Kabuno Bay, South-Kivu, Congo - kab_022012_11.5m | ecosystem: Environmental > Aquatic > Freshwater > Lake | place: Democratic Republic of the Congo...
CCCGACATTTAAAAATGACTGGATGACAAAAATTGGTCTGGCGATTTGTGTGGCAGGCATTGTGATCATGGGCTTTGCAAGTTCCATACTCGAATACATCAACAGCCTTTCTTTCGGGGTTTAAAAAGATTTAAATCCTGGAATTTCTTGTTCATTCTTCATTGGTCATTTTAAATTGGTCATTTTAAATTGGTCATTCTTCATTCCTCTGGCTAAGCGGCATTTGTAATGCCGTTTTGATACCCGATAGCTATCAGGATTGAATTTGTAATTCAACACCATACATCATGATTCGTAGGCCAGGAATTGTTTGGATAATTGCAAATTGTACGGCGATGTGTGCGGCATTGCAAATGCCGCTCAGTGCAGGTGGTGAAGTGGTTTCAATCCATTTCGTTGACATCACCAAAATGATTTTAATTGGTTGAGGTGCTGAAAGAGTTATCGGGATCGGCACTACATTCTTCATTTTACATTCAACCGATAGTAGCATTTCATCTCCAAAAAGATTTTTGCTTTTTTCCGTTGTTGAAAGATTTATTTACTTTTGAATGAAATAATTATCAGTGTTTTGATGCTTCAACCAAAATTGAGTAAGTATGGCAAAAAGTAAAACAATCAATGTAAAAGGAACTGAGATTACAATATTCTCGGAAGGGTCGAACGACTTTATTTCCCTCACCGACATTGCCAGGCACAAGGACACGGCAAACACGGATTCCATTATACAAAACTGGTTACGAAACAGAAACACTATTGAACTTTTGGGTTTTTGGGAATCCATTTACAACCCAAATTTTAAACCCCTCGAATTCGAGGGGTTTAGAAAGCAATCCGGGTTAAATAGTTTTGTTATGACACCTAAAAAATGGATTGAAAGCACCAACGCTATTGGCATTACATCAAAGCCCGGCAGGTATGGTGGCACCTTTGCCCATAAGGATATTGCCTTTGAATTTGCCTCCTGGATTTCCATTGAATTTAAGTTGTTTATCATCAAAGAATTTCAACGCCTGAAAGCCGATGAAAACGACCGCCTTAAATTAGACTGGAACCTCCAGCGAACACTTGCTAAAATAAATTACCACATTCACACCGATGCTATTAAAGAAAACCTGATACCCAACCAAATCACCCGGCAACAAGCTGCTTTTGTATATGCCAGCGAAGCCGATTTACTTAATGTAGCCTTGTTTGGAACCACTGCAAAACAATGGCGCGAGGCCAATCCCGATGCCGAAGGTAATATCCGCGACGTGGCAACAATAGAACAACTGGTGGTTTTATCCAACCTCGAAAGTATCAATGCAGTGCTCCTTCATCAGGGCTTGCCGCAAAGCGAACGCCTGCTGCAACTCAACAACATTGCCATTACCCAAATGAAAAGCCTGGTACAAAACAGTAGCCTTAAAAAATTGAAATAGTTTTTCCATAAACAGACCTCATTCTTCATTCTACATTGGTTATTGGAAATTTTACATTATTCCAGCTAAGCGTCATTTGTAAAACCTCTCAGGGTACAAAAGGTTTTTTTTTTAAAACACTGCCGGGTAAAACAACATCGGCATGTTTTTGTAAGTCGCCGACCTGTTGGTGTCCGCCAAACGGCGGAATGCTCTACGCGGGCAGGTGCAGCGCACCGATAATGTTTGTAGAAAAAATGCCTGCTTCATTTTAAGGAAGGTGCAGCGCACCGCAATAAAAACTTATTACGGTGCGCTGCACCTTTTAAACTCGTTTACCGCAATTAGCTACAAACATTTCGCGGCGCTGCCGCTGTTTGTGGCTTTTGTTGGAAACAATGCGTTTTGAGCCAGAAAAGTTCATTTATCTCTTTAATTTTTAACAAAATAAACTTGTTTCTTCCGATTTTTCTTTACATTTGTTTGACGATAATTAAAAACTTAAGGTTATGAAAAAATTATACTTTTCCTTGTTTGCCGGCAGTATTTTCCTATTAATTTTTGTTGGATGTGGAAAAGATCCTAAGTCAGATAACCCCCCAGCAGTTCAAAAGCCCGATTTGACCTACAGTTTTACCGAAGTTGTTGCAAATAACATTAAGGTGATTACCCTTGAATGGGAATCTTTTGACGCGACAACCTGCACCCTAAACGGTAACCCTGTGGCGCTCAAAGACTCAAAAGTCTTTGAAATACCAGTGGACACCACGTTTACTTTCGTCGTAATTGGCGAAGGTGGAACTATCCAAAAAAAGGTTATGGTGAAAGCTTTTGTAGCTGAGCCATTACCGATGCCCACGATTGTATTTTTCAAAGCTGACCAATACACACTGCCGGAAGGTGGTGGTGGAACGTGGCTTTCTTGGGAAATACATAATGCCTACATTGATTCCGTTTTGGTAAATGGAATTATGCAAACTGACACCGTCGGTTCATTCCATACCGGGTTCATATCGAACCCTGGCAACACTGACTTACAAGTCACATACACCTTGACTGCAAAAGGTCCGGGTGGTACTAAAACCTCTCAGCTCACACTAACCGTGCCTGCTGTCCCCCCACCTCCGACAATAGGAGAAATTCTTTGTGCTGAGACAAGAACTTTAGTCTACAAAGAATACGCTTATACAATTGATGGACCGAGGATTCTTTTATTTAGTTATACTCCTTCTGTTGAACCTGAGACATGGAAATTTTCTCTTCCAAATTCATTAATTGTTGCTTATGGTTCTCAACAAACATTTCATAACTGGACTCTCAATGATTCAATTATTCAAGGATTTGGTGATAAGTACATAGTAAAACTTACCACAGATACTTTGATATTTTATGAGCATAGTTTTGAATACCAAGGAAACACGCTTGTTCCTACTTTTACATGGAACAGATACGTAAAATTATAATATTTTTTGTTTGAAAATTTCAAAAATAAATGAAGCTGATTATTTTTTTAATCAGCTTCTTTTTAATTTTTTAGTATACTTTACATAATAAATTATGTTATAATAATAATGATTAAAAATTTATACAATTTTTTTTGTCACAATTATTATCAATAATATTTTATTAATATGAAAAAAATATCCATTAGTTTTTTGAGTTTATTTTTTATTTTTATGATTGTCGGCTTTGTTTTCCCTTTAAATAAAGCAAGTGCTTTTACTGAAACGGTTTCTTCTATATGTGGATATAACAAAGGAGTTCCAGGAAATCCTACACCTCCAGTAGATATAACTTGTAATTATAAATTGCAAATAGGAGCTCCAGCAGAGAATAATTTTGCGGCGGGTGCTGTTAAGGAGGCGACCTTAACTCTGATAAGTGATACAGAGTCTAATCCGAATTTTGAAAGCGTGCCAAACATTGTGATGATTGATGGTGTCAATGCAACCGCAGGCTATGGTAATAATTGTAATGGTGTCCCGAACTGTTTTGGGCGTTCTATTATAATCCCAACCAGAACTGGAACAGTTGACCTTCCTTTTCTTTTAAGATGGGATAATCTTGATAATGATTATCAATTCAAAGGTGTTTATGAAGCGACAAAATCTTTGATATATACGATAAGTAGTGGAGGGGGGACTCCCATCACAGCTTCATCAGTGACACTCACAGCAAGTCCTCTAAATTATATTTATGGAACTAGTAGTGTTCTTACTGCTCAGACACTTAATGCCAATGGTTGTAAATTTTATAGTTATAACTTAAATAATCCGGGTATTCAGGGTAGTTTCCTTGGAAATGGAACATCAATAGGAGGTGGAGCTTATACATTTAATACTGGGAATATAGAGGTTAATTATAAGGGTTATTATGTTAGTTGTTCAAGAGGGGGTGGGTTTAGTTTCGATAACAATAAAAATAAATTTGTATTGTGGCCTAAATTATTTAAAGAATTTTTCAATAATGTATTTACAGGACAAGTTTTTGCTGAGGACTTGGGGGTTTTTAGTACTGTCTTTCTCAACGAAAAACCACTTCCAAGTCCAACGGTTAGTCTTATGAAAACAATTGGGAAGACAAAAAATCTTGTTGATATCTCTAATACAGACCTTATGGGGACTACAAATTTTACAGTGAATATAAGTGGTCTTTTAAATACTAATATACTTTGCACTGTTTATAATAATACTACTGCTTTAGAAAGTTGGTTTAATAATATTATTATTGATAGACAATATAACAATTTACCTTACGATTCAAATGATTTTCAAATAAAATGTAATGATTATTTACAGGCACAGAGTGTAGTTCGAAACGTTAAAGCTCAAAATGTAAATTTAACAGGTAGTACTACTTGTGATATTCCAGATGGTGGAAATAGTTGCCAGATCACAACAGATTGGAATACAACAAATTCATATGGGGTTATATATCCTGGTTCAAATGTTGTTACTGAAGTTACAGGTGATGGAACCATCAATGCTGATGCTGGATCAAAAACTTCAACCATTACTGGTATAGACCCGAGTGGCATTGGATCAAAAACTTTGACTTTTAAAAATAAAGTTGATGCAGAAAATAATACTACTGGAGGGGTTATTAATATATTAAGAACAAGAGATCTTACTAGTAAATGTGTAACTGGTACTTTATGGAACACAACATCTCACAAGTGTATATCAACAGCAACTATTCCACTAACATCTATTTCTATAAATGGCTCAATGGTAGTTGGTACAAATTTAACTACTACACTTAATCCCGGCTAAGCGGCATTTGTAATGCCGCTTTAGGCAATGTTTAATTTGTAATTCAATAAAATACATTAGGCTTCGTCCTTCAAGGTTTATTTGGACAATTGCAAATTGTGCAGTGTTGTGTGCCGTCCGCCAGTTGGCAGGCCGCTCAGCGTGAACATTGCAAATGCCACTCAGCTAAGCGGGCCTTTGCTAAGCGGCATTTGTAATGCCGCTTTAAACATTGTTGAATTTGTAATTCAACACAATACATTAGGCTTTGTCAGGCAAGGTTTATTTGGACAATTGCAAATTGTCCGATGTTGTGAGCGGCATTGCAAATGCCGCTCAGCGCAGGGTAATTTCCTGCGTTTTCTTTCTTCATGCAACATTGGAGTAGGAAATTAAAATTTCCAGTTCTCAAATGCTCACAGATGTTCGATCATTAATATTATATCAGCCAATTCTTCTTATCATCTAAAACTTCAAACAAAATATATCGTCATTTCCTCTCGCAGGAAAATATGAAAAGAACTTTTTGGCCAAATCCTTCCACAGGAAACCTTGTCTGAAAATTATTTTGTCATTTCCTTCCGCAGGAAATCATGACTGAAAATCTATTGCACAAATGCAAAAGTCACCGGAATAATGAACCATCAGGTATTTTCCGGGGTGGCAAAGAAATCACCCCATTCCTTCAAATAAACTATTTTTGCAGCAAAAGCGCTGGTTTGCAATTCAACACCTTTATTGTTGGCCTTTGCTAAAGATGTGATTTATTGGGATTATAAAATGCGGCAGAATAAAATAACCTTCACGGAAACAGATCAGGTTCAGCCCAAAATGTTCTTTGCAAGGACATTTGGGATGAAAATGAAAAGGCATGCCTTTGAGGTGGTTGTTATGTTTTTGCTTTTATGGGTTCCCAAAGGAGGTTTTGCGCAGGTAACCCGCGACACCGGCGAAATTTTTATCGAAATATCAAACATCATCACTTCGATGCCAGGAAACAGCGGCAACAATTATTCCGAACCTACCGAACCCGAACTTGCTTCGTGGGGCAATGCCTTAAGTCTTGTCCTCAGCGGAAAGTACGAAGAGGCCGACGATGTACTTTCGTCCATCGGTTATGATCTTGTTCAGTTTCTGGATACTTCCGGCACTGTAAATACAACCTATTTTGTTTTGCTTAACAGAAGCAGCAATTATTGGGGTACCTACGTTTACAACCCAAATTACAGCAGGTCACTGGTCATTCAATGCCCGCATGCCAAAAATGAAATCAATACCGGGAAACAGGGGATTCATGTTTTTAAAAGAACCCAGGCGTTGTTCTTCTGCCTCTGCGGAACGAGCAGATGCAATAATTCGGCGTACTCGGCCTGCAGTGGAACCACAACTGCCTGTTCCGACATCCCCGAAAATTACAGAATTTCAGATCCTCCCCACAATATTTCTACTGTTTTTCAGAGCACAACTGACACCTTATTCAGCCGATTTCCAACAAGTTGTTTTATCCAATTACACGGGTTTACAAAGTTAGCAACCGATCCTTACGCCATCCTCAGCAATGGAACACAAGTCACACCCGTTCCGGATTACATCGTTCCACTGGCAGCTCATCTTTACGAAGAAGACAATACCCTGACTTTTAAAATCGCTCATGTCGATCTGGATTGGGCGCGGCTGAGGGCTTTCGATAATACGCAGGGAAGGCTTATTAATTCGGCTTCCGATGTGTGTGGTTCAAATGCCACAACTACCAATGGCAGATTCATTCATATCGAGCAGGAAAAAACAAAACTCAGGGATAATCAGGCAGCATGGGACAAAATGGCCAACGCTCTTATCAATACTTTTACGAGCTACCCTATTATTTGGGAAGGTACAACGGGCACCGACTGGAATACTTCCTCCAACTGGAGAGGTGGTAAAGTTCCGGGTTCGACAGATAATATTTCGATTCCCAAAACCAAAAATGCACTAATAATCAACGAATCAGCAGAAGCTCCGGCGCAGTGCATGCATCTGCAGATTCAGAGCGGTGCTTCGGTTACCATCAACGCCGGAAAAGCATTAACTGTTAATGGCAGCCTCGAAAATTCTGGGACACTCACCCTGCTTTCAACATCGGCCGCATCGGCATCTTTAATTGTAGAAGGCACTATAACGGGCACCACAAATATTGAGCGGTACATTGCCGGATACGATGATGCTGTTCATGGCTGGCACCTGCTGTCATCGCCGGTAGATTCGCAGACAATAAGCACGTTTCATACGGCTGGCTCAGGTAACGATTTTTTAAAATGGGACGAAGCCGGCGATAAATGGGTGAACCGCACCGCAACGGGCGGCATTTTAAACAGCGATTTCGAAACCGAATTTTTACCTGGAACAGGTTACATGATTGCAGATATTGTAGCAACTACACCAGTATTTTCAGGCGTTCCAAACAATTCAGACATTAGTTTGTCGGGACTCAGTTTTACCGAATCTTCTATAAATTCGGGATGGCATCTGCTGGGTAATCCTTTTCCCAGTGCCCTGATCTGGAACAACTCCTCATGGAATCTTACAAATATCGATGCCACAGCCAAAATCTGGCAGGAAAGCAGTGCCAGCTACACCGACATAGCACCAAACACCGGAATTATTCCAGCAATGCAGGGATTTATGATCCATGTAAACCAATCTTCAGGCTCGCTTACGATCGATGCTTCCGACCGTTCACATAATTCGCAAAACTGGTATAAAAATGAAGTTGTAAACGAATTAAAACTTACGGTTTACGGCACTGGCGATGGCACTGCGCAGGAAAGCATCATTAAAGTTATCGAAGGCGCAACAACAGGCTTCGACAGCCAGTTTGATTCGTATTTTCTCGCAGGCAATGCACCGAAGTTTTTTTGTAAGGTTTCCGAAGGGTTCCTTTCGACAAACGCCCTGCCTGAACTGAATGCGGAAACGGCAATTCAGTTGTCGTTTATAAAAAACTCTTCTTTAGCCTTTTTTATCGAAGCAAAAGGAATTAACACGCTGGTTCCTGCCAAAACTGTTTATCTGACGGATTTAAAAATCGGCTACATCCAGTTGCTTAACAACAACCCGGTTTATTCGTTTACTTCGGAAGATGGTGATAATCCTGAAAGATTTGTTGTTCAATTCAGTCCTCCCGGCGATGAAATTCTGCCAATTATCAACATTTCAGGTGTAAATAAAAATGTTCTGATACAAAGCAATATCCCAATAGATGGAACCATCAAAATTTATAGCTTTTCAGGACAACTAATCATCAACCGGCACATCACCGATTCAAACGGAACCTCGGTTGATTTGCCCGATTTCAGGGGAACGGTGATTGTTTCGGTGATCACTTCAAAAAATGTAACTACCAAAAAAGTTTTACTCTGGTAACATCGACTTTTTATTAAACGCCCGCTTGGCAGGCTTTTTTACTTCAGCCCAAGTTTTTCGATCTTATTGCTGATTGTAATTTCCTTCATTTCCTGCTCCAGTTGCCAAAATTTTTCTTTAAAAACATGTTTAACAAACACACCTTCTTTAAGCAAATGGATTTCATCGCAGGTGTCGTTTAAAGTCGAAAAAATGTGCGAAGAAATGATAATGGTTTTTTGAAGTGATTTTAGCTTGTTAATGATTTCGGTGATGAGAATATTGCTCTGGATATCAACGCCGTTGAAGGGTTCATCAAGGATAAAGACATCATTATTCTGAAGGAGGATTGCTGACAGTGCCAGCTTCTTTTTCATTCCCGTGGAGTAGGTTGCAGCATATTGGTTTAAAGGCAATTCGAAGATATTTTTCGCATCAAAGTCGTTTTCACGGATGTTCCTTGCATTACAGAAGAGTTGCAGGTATTCTCGCCCGGTGATTTTTGCAAAAAAATATGGGTCAGTCTGCAGAAAACCCAAGTGGTTTTTCAGCTTTTCAAAATCGCTTTTTATTGTTCCTCTGTGTTTTTCCAATCCCGCGATGCACCTAAATAAGGTGGTCTTTCCTGACCCATTCTCACCAACAATTCCGTAAACCCTGCCCTTTTCAAAAACAAGATTTACATTCGTGAGGACTTGCAGATTTCCAAATGATTTCGACAGGTTTTCGATGTTGATCATCCTAAAATCTCCCTGAGCCTGTTAATTGATCTTCCGTAAAAATATGGAATTACTCCCGCCAACAAAGGAGGAAACCACAGGCCGGCTACCAGCAAAAATCCCTGCGGCAGGTTCATCGGTTCGGGAAATGCCGAATATTTTGCCATAACTACGGTTGCAAGGTACAAATAACCAATGCCAAGAAAAGCAAAAACCATCACCATGTTTTCAGGAAAAAAGAAGCAAAGGCTTGCCACCACAGGAAAAACGAGCAGGCTCGACGACAAAAGTGCTATTTTAATCTTGTAAAAAAGAAATCTTCCGGCGCCTGACGAAAAAACCCAGACATAAAATTGGTCTTCGGGCTTTGAGTAAAACGAAAAACAAATCAGAAAAACAAGGATCATCGCGAATATGCCAAGATTAAAGTTTCCTGCCGAAATGGCCATCACCACCAGGAAATAAGCAACAAAAATCACAAAAAACGTATTCCTGAATCCAACAATAAACTCAAAAGGCCATTTATAAAAAGGCGTTGGGATGGTGAAACTGAGCCTGTTTTCAAAATTCAGAAATGCCAGAATTACCGATGCTCCCGATAGAGAAGCCGCTGAAATAATGCAATTTTGATAGGTCAGAAACATCAGAAATGGCAATGAAATTATCAAATTTTCAAGAATCCTGATTCGAAAATAGGCTTTGTTGGGAAAACACGATTTCAGGAAATCATTTCGGCGGGTTTGGCTAAGTTTCAAAACCAGGCTCATTGCCATCAAATCGTAAAGATATTCAGCCAAACCGATCTTTGAGAAAAGTAAAATCGATAGTCCAACAAAAGCCACGGCTGCAAGCAGGTACCCGAAAAATGGGACAAGCCCAAAGTCTTTTAAAGTGCGGTTTAACATGGCAAATTGAAGCCTGAAATAGTACTTCATGGTTATCTCTTTAAAACGGCCGCTAACTTTCTTTTAAAGATAAAGGTACCTTTTGATATTTCTTTTTGGCGTCTTCAGGAATTCTTCATCAACAATTTCAAATGAGGTGATCTGCTCATATTTTGGAAGTTCCTTGTTGAGATGTTTCATGTTATTGGTCATGATCATCTGGATATCTTCGAAGCTCAGTTTTTCGTTTTCCATGGCCTCGCGATCAGGATAAATCATGGCAATAAGTTTTTCATCGTGGTATTTAACAACACATTCCTGTACATAAGGCAAATTTGAAATCTTTGCCTCAAGTTCTTCGGGATATATGTTCTGACCTGACGGACCCAGAATCATATTTTTACTTCTGCCTTTGATGTACAAATAACCCTCCTTGTCTAAATAGCCCAGGTCGCCGGTTCTGAGCCATCCATCTTTTGTAAAGGACTCTTTGGTGGCATCCGAATTTTTATAGTAGCCTAACATCACATTTTTACCTTTTACATGGATTTCACCAATGCCGTCGCTTTTGTCAGCATCGGCAATCCGGATCTGCATCCTGTCAACTACTTTTCCTGCCGAACGATACCGGGATTTATCCCATGATTCGTAAGTAATTAAAGGCCCGCATTCGGTCATTCCATAACCGATGGTAAATCTGAAACCTATTTTCCTGAAAAATGTTTCAACATCTTCGCTCAATGGTGCACCGCCAATGACGACTTCATGAAAGCGCTGCCCGAAAGTGTCGGTAAGCTTTTGAACCACCTTGTGCTCGATAATACCTGAGATTCCGGGTATCTTGAGCATGGTTTTTACCACTGGTTTCTCGATGGGGGGCAAAATCCGTTTTTTATAAATCTTTTCGATTACCAAAGGTACCGAAAGAATAAGGTGCGGTTTAATTTCACCAAAGGCTTTGGTAACAATTTGGGGTGAAGGAACGCGGGTTAAAAAAGTGATATGGCAACCCCGTGTGACCGGAAAGAGAAATTCGAAAAGTAACCCAAATACGTGTGCCATGGGCAGGAACGAAACAATTTTATCGCCAGACTTAAGCGGCATATGTTCCTGGGCAAAAATAAGATTCGATAAGATGCTTCTCCGTGGCAACATGACGCCTTTTGTAAACCCTGAGGTACCACTGGTGTAAGAAATCATGCAGGTCCTCTCTGTATCAAAATCCTTGAAAAAGATATCAATGGGTTTTGCCGGGTGTTCATCACAAAACTGCTGCGCCGATTCAAGGCTTTTCTGGAGATTTCCTTTTTTATCCTCAAAAATTGTAAAAGTATGCAGATTAATGATTCCCAATAATTTATCCAATTGGCCGGGATCAATGCGTTCGAAATTTGATGGTGAACTAAAAAACAACTTCGAATCGGAATGATTGACGATGTGATGGATATTTGGTGTCGAAAAGTCGGGCAGAATTGGCACCACGATGGCTCCGTAAGTCAGAATCGCAATGTAGGTTATTCCCCACATCGAGGAGTTGCTGCCGACGAGAGCAATTTTATCATCTGCCTTTATTCCTGCTTCTTTGAAGAATTTGTGTAAGAATTTTATTTTATTTCCAACATCCTGGTAACTAAAAGTGTCACCCTGGTAATCAGAAAAAGCCGGTTCGTTCCAGTTTTTTCGTATGGCTTCAGCAAAGAGTTGGTTGAGTTTTTTGTCGAGATGTTTCATTTTTAAAAAATAAGGGACAATGTTACGATTTTTTTATCAGAAAAGATTAAAGCTTTTCGTCGAAATAAATAGCGTGTATCCAAAATTTTATAGCTTTGGAACTAGATTATGAAACAAACCGTGTTTTAGAATTATCATAAAATTCACTCATCATGATTCAACAATATGTCGACCAATTGGTGGAAGATTTCCGTCAAGCCACCGAAAGAAGAACCCGCTCTGATACTTCTGCAAATACAACTATCCTTGCTGAGCAGCAGTTTCAGCAGGACATCAACCGGGTCAATCAATACTTATATGGGCCACACTACAAGTTGTCGGAAATTGTAGGAATTGATAAGGTGGCATTGCCAGCCGACGACTTATTGAATGATGAACAAACCGGAGAGCTGGCCCTGGAAATGGAGAAACTTTTAAATGCCTGGAATTTTTATCCTGAATTTCCAAATGATAATGCAAAGACGGTCCCCGCAAGACTGCGTTATCGGGTAATGAGGTCAGGTTGGGATACAGAGCAGGCCGTTGTTGACACTGGTGAAGTCCATATTGAGTTTTGAAGTTATGATGAAGAAGAATGTCCGTTTCCGGGTTACTGCAACGTTTGTATGAACACTGGGATTAGTGAAGAGATTGATACGAACCCGACTGAAGAGAATGATGGTTTTATTCCTTCGATATTTAATTATTGCGACAGATGGTGTGAGCGATGTGCTTTTACTGCCGGGTGCAGAACCTTTGCTATGGAGAAAGAATTAAGGGAAGTATCTGAGATAGTGGAAAAGTCTTTCGACCAACGGATACAGGATATCGAAAAGCGGTTGGGTTTTTCTTCTCCGGGAGGCAGTTCTGGGAAGTCAGACGATGAAATTTCTTATGACTTTGAGGATGCTGAAGATGATGATAAAGATGGTTTATTCTCAGCCGAAAAAAAATCGGAGCGACATCCGGTAGCATTGTTAACTTTAGCCTATTCCCATCGTGCTTATCGATGGTTGACGGCAATTACCAGTACCTGCAGGAAGGATTTTACCCGTTGGCTTGCATTAGGGCTTGCCGACCAAATCTTTGGGGCCATCGATACAATAAGCTGGTATCACTTTTTTATCTATCCAAAAATTCGCCGCGCAATATCAGGCTATCTTGAATCGAAGGAAGACGAATTTGCAGAATATGATATGAATGGTTCCGCAAAAGTTACACTGATTGCTGTTGACCGGTCCATTGAAGCTTTCACTTTTTTAAAGAGACATCTGAAATCACACCGCACCGAAATGGCTGGATTAGCTGAGCTTTTAACAAACCTTCGCCGCGATATTGAAGAATTATTCCCCGGGGCAAGAAGCTTTATAAGGCCTGGATTTGATCAGTAGCTGGGGAAAACAGTTGGCAGTCAACAGTCGGCAGTCTACCCACTTCCTTACTCCATTCTTACAAGCTTAGGATAAAAAAGTGCCAGTAAATTTACCAGGTCTTTCTGGGCTTCCATCACGTCAAAAATATTTTTATAGGCAAACGGCGATTCTTCTGGACCACCACCAATCAGTTCGACACCTTCGTTTTCGAGTATTTTCTTAAGGCTGCTTTTAGTAAAACTGCATTTGGCTTTGGTCCGCGATAATTGTCTGCCGGCCCCGTGTGAAGCGGAATTCAGTGAGGAATCATTTCCCTTGCCTGAAACGATAAACGCCGGTGATACCATGTTGCCCGGAATGATGCCGACATCGCCGACATTGGCCGGAGTGGCGCCTTTGCGATGCACGATGAGGGTTTCGTTGTTGCTGAGTTTTTCCTTCCAGGCAAAATTATGATGGTTTTCGATAATTTTGATGGGCTTTTGGCCAAGTGCTTTGGCTAATTTCCTGTGGATGATGCGATGATTTGCTGCCGAATAATCACCGGCAAGTAACATGGCTTGCCAGTATTCCTGGCCTTCTTCGGAATTTAGTTCTAACCAGGCAAGTTTAGCTGCTTCACCCGAGAATCCAAGTTTGTTGGCTGCCACTTTGGTATAATGACGGGCAATCTCTGCACCGAAGTTTCGTGAACCCGAATGGGAGAGAATGGCAAAATATTCACCGGGCTGAAGCCCCAGTTCAGGTGATAAGGTTTTCACGTCGATGTAACCCATATCCACGAAATGATTTCCATGGCCGGATGTTCCCATCTGGCTGTAAAACATTTGTTTCAGGGATTTCAGGAACTTAATTTCATCAAATTCCTTTCGTTCCATCAATTCATGGTCGCCAATATTGGAGAACTCACCAAGACCAAAGCGTGTATTTTCGATAAGGATTTTTTGAAGTTTTTCCCGCTGACCTTTAAGAATTTTTGGAGATTCAGGGAAAACCGACAAACACATCCTGCAACCGATGTCCATGCCAACACCGTAAGGCATCACGGCATTGTAAGCTGCAACCACGCCACCGATGGGCAAACCATAACCTACATGTGCATCGGCCATCAGTGCACCTTTTACGATGATCGGAAGGCTCATCGCTGTTTCCATTTGTTTGATAGCTTCGGGGTCGATATTTTCCTTTCCGAAAATTTTATAAGTCCGGTTGGTTTCGGTGAAGTGATGTTTTTTGTGTTTCTCTTTTGGATGGTTTGTTTCTTTTGGCATAAGAAACACAGCAAGTTCACCAAAATATTTATTTTTAACAAAATCAGCAGGTTGCCGGATGAGCTCTTTCAGGATTTCCAAAACCTCAACCTTGTTGTCATGCCTGAAATGTTTTGCCGAAAGGCTTACACCAAGCGATATTGCTGCGTCGTCGTAAAGCCCGATGCGCCGCAATTCCTTACCTCTGAGCTTGAGTTTTTTCATACCTGCGGCAAAATTATGAAATGTTCCGATTGGTTGTTTTAAAGTCGATGATTCCTCACCTCCGCCCATGCTGAACGGCCTACAAGCTGGCAGGCTGCTTAGCCGGGGTTTCACATTTTCAAATGCATCAATAATATCCTGCGGTTTCGGATATACAGATATTTTTTACGCTGATTTCAGACTTGAGGTGCTTATTTTAATTTTTTAAGGCGGCTGTTTTGTAACAGGCTTTTCATTTGTGTAATGGCAATGTTGTTTAGTTGCAGCAGTCTCTCACTCTGAGGTAAACCTTGGTGCAGAAGCATTGCATTAATACTTTCAAGATTTGAAAGTACAACCAATTGTTCGATAGTTGCCATGTCTCTTATGTTACCTTCGGCATCGGGATTGGCATCGCGCCATTGTTTTGCGGTTGTTCAAAATAAGGCTACATTCAGCAAATCAGCTTCACTGGCATACACAAAAGCGGCTTGTTGCTGCGTGATTTGGTATGGTATCAGGTTTTCTTTTATCGCATCGGTGTGTATGTGGTAGTTCACTTTTGCAAGGGTGCGCTGGAGGTTCCAATCTAATTTGAGTCGGTCGTTTTCATCCTCTTTCAATCGTTGAAATTCTTTTATAAGATACAATTTGAATTCTGGGCTTAACCAGCTACCAAATTCAAAAGCTATATCTTTATGAGCAAAAGTGCCACCACCATATCTGCCTGCTTTGGAAATTATTCCAATGGCATTTGTTGTATCAATCCATTTTCGTGGAGTGAGGTTAAAACTGTTTAAACCAGCTTGCGTTTTAAAGGTAACGAATTCGTTACCTTTAAAATCCGGATTATTCATTTCCTCCCAAATACCTATGAATTCAATTGTGTTGCGGTTTCGCATCCAGCTATAAATCATGGTATCATCACCAAATCCTTTAACCATATCGGTAAGAGAGATATATTCAGCATCATTAATATGAATAATTTTTATCTCGGCTCCTTTTACGGTAATAATTTTGCTTTTTACCATATTTTGCAAATTTTAGTTGAGTCATCATTTTTGAGGTGTGCCCGAAATAACCTTATGTATGATCAGCAGTTGCGTCGCTAATTATTTCAAGTAAAAGTAAATAAATCTTTCAACGACCACATTCTCCAAATTCTTAATGTTTCGCGTAAAAAAATGGATCTAAAGTGACGCAGATGTAAGGGGATTTAAAAAAAATAAATCCAATATTTCCAATGGATTTGTTTTTGAAATCTTTGCTGTCGGGATAAAAATTGTTTATCCCCTACGGGGAAAAAATTCCATATCTTATCGCATTGTTC
>Ga0172370_10005970_pt1 | contig 15491 bp, 13 predicted proteins | sample LakKiv5m_FD_114538 | JGI IMG/M metagenome (GOLD analysis project Ga0172370, IMG submission 114538) | Freshwater microbial communities from Kabuno Bay, South-Kivu, Congo - kab_022012_11.5m | ecosystem: Environmental > Aquatic > Freshwater > Lake | place: Democratic Republic of the Congo...
ATGCGCGGCTGCGGGCGTTCCCAGCCGAAGATTTCGGAGTCGGTGATGAGATGAGTAGAGGGTAGTGTGAAACCCTCCGAAAGCGAGGCCTCGATGAATTGCAGGTTGCTGTATTCCGAGTCAGGATAATGCTCATGCCAGAGTTCCTGCAAACGCGGGGATTGACGGGAGACGATAATTACATGCTCCCCCTTTTCGACAATCGGATGCAGGTAATCAATAAAAGGCTTGAGCCTGCCGCCAAAGCGTTCGTCATGTCCGAACTGCCCCGCCAGACTGTTCACGGATACCTGTTCGCTGCTCACCGCCTCCGTGGAATGACCCAACTCAAGCGAGACAAATCCATGCAGGCTGTCGGTCAACTCCGACCATGTCAGATACGGAACGGGAAAATCCCCCGACAGAGTGCCTTCCTCGATGCTTTCCTGCCTGAACTTAACGGCCTGCTCCTCCACTTCATTTGCCATCGCTTCCGCAAGGCTGGCATCGCCAATCAAGACCAGTGACTTCTGCGGCAAATAATCCAGCAGGGAGGATTGCACCGGGTGGAGTAACGGGATGTGAAATTCGGTGTATTCCGCGTCGGGTTGGGTTTCCAGGATCAAAAACTCACGCGCGGGTGTGACGAGAATCGACTCGAGTTTTTCAATGGTGCGCTGGGTCGCCGGGTCGAAACTGCGAATGGTTTCGATCTCGTCGCCAAAGAAATCGAGGCGGACGGGCGTTGCTTCAATCAAAGGCCAGATATCCAGCAGGCCGCCGCGATGGGAGAATTGTCCCGGTTCGAGCACGGTATTCACACGCTGGTAGCCGGTGCGCGCCCACTCGCGGATCAAGGCCTCGGGCTGGATCGTCCGGCCGATTGCAAGTTTCCTGCAGGCCTTGAGAAAATCGCGGCGCGGCAGGGTGCGTGTCATCAGGGAACGCGCAGACGTAATGATGACAGGCGGCGTTTCAGGCTTTTTTGCGAATGGCAGATGATAGGCTGATAAAGCGGTCAACGCCTGCAATCTCTCGCGCCGCGTGGCCACTCCCCAGGCGGCCTCTTCATAGAACAGCGGATTCGGCTCTGCAAATAAATAGCGCGGCGACTTGAGCCAGAAGCCCAACTCGTCATAGAGCGAAAGTGCGTGATCCGCGCGGTCGGTGATGAGGAGGATGGGGCGGTTGACATCTGCATGAAGCGCGGCAAGCACAGGCAGGCGCGCGGCGCGCGGCAGTCCCAGGCCCGGTTGTTCCCCGCCAGGCTTGATTTCATTCAGCAGATGCTGATATTGCGGAAGATTGCAAAGATGATCGAGCAGAAATTCCATTCCAAATCACGCGTCACGAATTGCGATTCCCGACATCACCGTTGAATTGATTCATTGCCTTGTTCAACCCATCCAGCACAAAAGTCAACGCGGCGTCGGCGGCATGGTCCAGCACTTCCGAGAGGGTTTGCATTTCGTCTCCCGGGAAATCCTGTAGAACGTAATCTTTTGGGTCCATCCTGCCGGGCGGCCTCCCAATGCCTATACGCAAGCGCGGAAAGTCTTTTGTGCCGAGGCGCTCAATGGTGGACGCCATGCCCCTCTGCCCGCCCGGTCCGCCGCCGGGACGGATGCGGATCGCGCCGAAGGGAATATCGAGGTCATCGTGCGCGATGATGAAGTTTTCAATCGGGATTTTGTAGAAGTGCAGAAGTCCCTGAACAGATTGGCCTGAAAGATTCATATAGGTCTGCGGCTTGGCAAGGATGAGTTTGCGCCCTGCGTAAAGCGCGGAAGTGACAATCGCCCTGGACTGCAGTTTCATACCGCGCGCATCGAGGCGCACCGCGAGCCGGTCAATGAGCATAAAGCCAACGTTATGGCGGTTGTCCCTGTATTCGCGGCCAGGGTTGCCGAGGCCAATGAGGAGGAAGGTGTCAAGCGTCATTCGGGTGTCCGGCGTCAGGTGCGGCGGATGCGAAAGAAAACGCCCATGATGAAAAATATGCCAAGGGCAAGAAGCGCGCCGCGCGCAAAATTCAGGTAAATGGAAGGCTCTGACAGCGAAGCGGGGTTAACGGGCAGAGGTGTGAGAGGCGCAAACGTGGGCGCAACGGTGGCAGGCACAGGCGTCGAGGCGGGAAACGTCGGAACAGAAACGGAGTCGGCCTGCGGCGTGGAAGTCTCCAGGGAGACGGGAATGTCGTTGCGGAGTTTCAAATCCGGGACAAACGCCTCCTGCATCGAACCATCCTGCAAATACACACGCAGCCGCAAAATATACCCGCCATCTGTGAGAGTCGTGGTGTCCCATGTCGCAAGGGCTGTATCCAAAATCGGGAATGAAAAGTTCTGAATGATGAACCAGGTCGAGGTGGGATCGGAGGCGTAGGCAAAGGCAAGTTCGGCGGATGAAAAATTGGCCACGGCCAGGTTTCCCGCGATGTTGACCTGCCCGCGCAAAGTCGCACCGGGCTGGGGGGACACAATCCCAATGGGCGCATCCTGAAAAAAGAGGAGCAGGAGGGTGAACAGGGTTTGCAGCATGGCAACTATTGAGTCTAACATGAAGGGGATGGCGGGTCAAATCGCGCCAGGGATTTCCAAAAACTGGCCGGCATGCGGGGGGCCTGATGGGCGTTCCGGGTTCCGGTTTTAAACACGCGCACAATTCTCGAAAGTTTAATTATCTGGTAAACTCAAGGCAGATACCACAAACCTTCCCAAAAACTAAGAAAGTTGGGCGCAAGTAAAGCCCATTTTCTGGAGACATGATATGGCAAAATCCCGCGCTGAACAGTTGGTGGACCGCCTGCGAAACATGCAAGCCGCCGCGCCTGATATCGAAGCATCAGCCATCGTTTCTGTGGATGGCTTGATTATGGCATCTGCCCTGCAGCAGGGTGTGGAGGAAGACCGCGTTTCGGCCATGTCGGCGGCAATGCTCAGCCTGGGCGAACGCATCTCGGGAGAATTGGGACGCGGCAGTCTCGAGCAGGTCTACATCAAGGGCGACGCCGGGGCCATTGTGCTGACATCCATCGGACAGGAAGCGGTTCTCACCGCCCTGGCACGCCCGGAAGCCAAACTGGGGCTGATCTTCCTCGAGATGCGGCGCGCGGCCGAAGACCTGGTTAAATTGGTAGGATGAACCGAAGGAAGATTTTAATCCCGCCATGTTTGCAATCCCCGATGGGGAGGGCTGAAACGCCCTCCCCATCTTCTTTGCCTTGCCCCACCATCATCCCGGCCCATCTCCCAAAGGGGGGAGGGCAGAAATAAGGAACCATGTCCACTAAATATTTATTCTTCACAGGCGGCGTCGTTTCATCAGTCGGTAAAGGCGTGACAGCCGCGGCAACAGGCCTGCTGCTCAAGGAACGCGGCCTCAAGGTGGCGGTGCAAAAACTCGACCCCTACATCAACGTCGACCCCGGCACCATGTCGCCATATCAGCATGGAGAGGTGTACGTGCTGGACGACGGCGCGGAAACCGACCTCGACCTCGGCCACTACGAGCGCTTCATTGACATTCGCCTTTCGCGCGTCAGCAATTTTACGACAGGACAGGTTTACGCCGAGATCATCGGAAAGGAACGTCACGGGGATTTCCTGGGCGGGACGATCCAGGTGATTCCGCACATCACCAACGAAATCAAACGCCGGGTCGGACTGGTTGCCAAGGAGACCGGGGCGGAGGTCGTGATCCTTGAGGTTGGCGGCACGGTCGGCGATATCGAATCACAGCCGTTTCTCGAAGCGCTGCGGCAGTTGCGCAACGAAGTCGGGCGCGAGAACTGCCTGTTCGTGCATGTGACCTGGCTCCCGACCATCGGCGCAACCGGTGAAATGAAAACCAAGCCCACCCAGCACTCCGTCGCCGCGCTGCGCTCGATCGGCATCTCGCCGCAGATGATCATCGCCCGCGCAGACCATCCCATCGAAAGCGGACTGTGCGACAAAATCGCGCTTTTCTGTGATGTGGAAAAGCGCGCGGTCATCCCCATGGAAACCGCCGACGTTCTATACGATGTGCCGCTCATGCTGGAAAAACTGGGGGTGGGCGAACTGGTGATGGAAAAACTGGGTTTGCAAGCCACGCGCCAACCCGACATGAAACCGTGGGAAAAACTTGTGGCCGATGTCCGCAAGTCCAAACCCACAGTGAAGATCGCCCTGGTCGGAAAATACGTCGAATTACAGGATGCCTACATGTCCGTACGCGAGGCGCTCAAACATGCGGCCCTTGCGAACAGCGTGGAAGTCGAAATCGGCTGGATCCATTCGACCGATCTCGAAAAGGACAAGGGCTGGGAAACCCTCCGGAGCGCAGACGGCATCATCGTCCCCGGCGGTTTCGGTTCGCGCGGCATCGAGGGAAAGATACTGGCCGCGCACTATGCGCGCGAAAATAAAGTCCCTTATCTGGGATTATGCCTCGGCATGCAGGTGATGTGCATCGAGTTCGCGCGCAACGTATTGAACCACGAAGATGCCAATTCCTCTGAATTCGACCGAAGCACCAGCGCGCCGGTCATTGATTTGATGCTCGACCAGCGCTCGATCACAGACATGGGCGGGACCATGCGCCTCGGGCTGTACCCGTGCCTGCTCCAGAAGGGAACGAAAGCCGCGGCCGCCTACGGGGTTCCGCAGGTGGACGAGCGGCATCGCCACCGCTTCGAGTTCAACAATGCCTTCCGCGAACCGTTCGAGAAGAATGGCATGGTCTTTTCGGGCCTGTCACCGGATGGCAGGCTGGTGGAAATCGCCGAGATGGTGGACCATCCCTACATGGTCGGAAGTCAGTTCCATCCTGAATTCCTGTCGCGCCCGATGAGGCCGCATCCGTTGTTTGTTGGATTAATCAAGGCGGCGAAGGAAAAGGGGAAAAAATAACCCGGCCTGCACCACCATTAAGTGACAGATGTAACGCGCCGCCCCGAAGGTTTGGACAGAAAGCCTGCCGAAATTATGGGAACCCTTCGACAAACCCGGGGCAAGCCTTCGGGACGTTTTGCCCAAGGCGAGCAAGGAAACGATGAATCGTCTCGGTGGTTTTATCCTGATTACAATCTCGGCCACATCCTTTGGGACGCTGGCCATCTTTGGAAGATACGCTTACGCAGAGGGCATGGACATCTTCACCATCCTGTTCCTGCGTTTCACCATTTCCGCGATCCTGATGGCCGCCCTGCTCGTCTTTTGCAGGGAATCTTTTCCGCGCGGCAGGCTTCTCGCGCTGCTCAGCGGCATGGGTGCGCTGGGTTATGTGGGACAATCTTTCACATACATGACCGCCATCAAATACGCATCTGCCGGGCTGGTGGCATTGCTCCTGTATCTGTATCCCGTGTTCGTGGCTGTGCTTTCAGCGTTTTTCCTGCACGAAAAATTCAACCGCACAAAATTGTTGGCGCTCGGCCTCGCCACTGTCGGCGCGGCGCTGACTGCCGACCCGAAAGGCGGACAGTTGCCCGGCATCCTGCTTGCGCTTTCCGCCGCAGCCATTTATTCGGTTTACATCATCGTGGGGAGCGGCGTCATGAAGAAAGTGTCTGCGATACAGTCTTCGACGATAATCTTTGCATCTGCCGGGCTCGTCTATGGGGCATTGACGGTCTTTAACGGGGCGCACCCGCCGCAATCAGGCAGGAGTTGGGCGGTCATCGGCGGGATGATCCTCATCGCCACCATCATCCCGGTCGTTACGTTCCTGGCCGGGCTGAAACGCATCGGCCCCACAAATGCGTCCATGCTGTCCACACTGGAACCCATCGTCACGGTCTTCCTTGCGGCAATGCTGTTCAGCGAAGGATTAAAGCCTGTCATACTAACCGGCGGCGTATTGATCATCCTCTCGGTGATTCTGCTTGCGCGCAGTGAAGTCAACATGCCGCCCGGCTCGTTGAACGAGCGATAGACGGGAGAAATCCATGCAACCGCGATGCGGCCTATGCAAAGCAATGGGGTAAAATGAGTTGACATGTCTGAGACACCGGGAAGCTGGAAAGGCTGGCTGGCGGCAGGGGTTATCATCCTGATTCTTGCCGGGTGGCTTAACGAATTCCTGGACCTGCCCCATGTTGTTCTGGGCGCGCCCCAAACGCCGGCCAACTGGCGCGAGTCGATTACCGAGACTGTGTCCCTGCTGTTGCTTGGAATTCTGTGCTGGAGACTCCTCGATATCTATGAACTGAAATGGAAGCGCACCGCCGACGAATTGAAAAAACTGGCGGTCACAGATGAACTGACCGATGTATTCAACCGAAGAGAATTTCTCGGGCTGGCCGAGAAGGAGTTCCTGCGCGCGCAGCGTTTTGAAAAAAAAACTCAGCATCGCCATCTTCGACCTTGATTTTTTCAAGCAAATCAACGATCAATTCGGCCACTTGATCGGGGACAAGGTCCTGCGGGAATTTGCGGGAAGGCTGAAATCAGGGCTGCGCCAGCAGGATGTCATCGGGCGAATCGGCGGCGACGAGTTCTGCATCCTTTATCTGGAGAGCACGCGCACCGACGCCCAAAAAATCAGCGGGCGGATCCGGGAGCAATGGCAGGATATCGAAATTCCCGGCGGCAACCCCGCCACGCTAAAAGCCACCTTCAGTATGGGGATCGCGTCCGTGAGAAAAGGCGATCATTGTCTCGCAGATTGTATTCAGCGGGCAGACAGGGCGCTCTACAGGGCAAAGAACAAGGGGCGAAACAGGATCGAAGTGGGTTGAACCCGGTCCATACAGGACGGGTTTTGATGCGCGGGGGAAATGGTCAAAGCCGGGGGACGGTGATTTGGAGGATTGAATCGTTCGAGTTGATGATAATCGGGGCGGGCATGGCGCCTCCGTGTAATGTTACATTATAATAAGAAAAATTATAAACAGGAAATCTCCCCAATAGTCACATGCGCACGATTTTGCAAGCCGAAGGGCCTGGCGCGGGAATTTTCCAATTCGAGGATATTCATTTTGAACAACGTTACAACCAGGGACAACCGCCTGGACCTTGCGAAGGGCCTGGTGGTTACTTTCGTGATCTATACACATGCGCACCCATTTGACATCAGCCTGGAGGCGGATTCTGATTTTCGGCTCAAATTGCTGGCGTTTCTGATCAAGCAGTTCTACTGGCAGGTGATCCTGATCGTTGTGCCGACGTTCCTGCTGGTGGCGTTTTACATTACTTTCAACAAACTCGAAAAGTACGGCACGCCTTATCTATGGAAGCGCATGAAGCACCTGCTCAAGATATCGGCGTTCTGGATCGGGGTTCAATTTGCGGCGTATTATGTCCTGGTGGCGATCCTGGGCGAGCCGTACACTTTTGAACTGCCTTATTCGCTGCTGCGCGCATTCTGGCTGGGCGGGCCAAATCTGCCAATCGTGCAGGGATCGGTGTTCTATTACCTGATCGTGTTGATGGCGCTGACACTGCTGGCCTACCTGTTCCATGCGGCGGACCAGCTCAACATGAAATGGTTTGCCCCGCTGGTTGGCGGGTTGATTGTCCTGGCATCCCTCGTCTTTCTGGAATGGCGGAACGTCGATGGCAAGGGATTGCAATACTGGCGCATCGAGTGTTTCCTTGCGTATGTGCCGCTGGCCTATTATTTGAGAGGGCGGACGAAGGAGCAATTCAAATTGCTGGCGCCGATCTTCTTTGTGCTGTATGTGATTTTTTCGGTCCAGGATGTGCTCATTCGCCAGGATGGCTGGGGAATTGGCGTGTATTCGCGCGTTTCGCTGATCTTCGGTTCGGCGGCGTTTTTCTGCTGGCTGCTTTCGAAGAACGAGGATTTCAAGATCGCGAAGGCTTTTTCGTTTCTTTCGGTTTATACGCTTGGGTTGATCTCGGTGCATAAGATCTGGCAGGCTTTTCTGTTCATCCTGATCGCGCCGCTGGGTCTCTCGAAGTATTTGTATCCTTTCAACCTGGAGACGCTCCTGATCGCGGCGCTGGTGACGATTTTGAGCCTGGTGAGTGTGTACCTGCTTGGGATGACGCGCCTTCGATTTGCGGTCGCGTAAGTGGATGCAGGCCATGGGCAGTTTGATCGCCATCGTCGGGGTGAGCGGCGCGGGGAAGACGAGCCTGGCGCAGGCGCTGGCGAGGGCTTATCCGTTTCAGACGGCTTTCGAGGAACATGCGGAGCGCCCATTCCAAAATTTGTTTTGGGGGGATGCGCGGTTTGCGTTCCCGAACCAGGTGGATTACCTGCTTTACCGCGCCGAGCAGGAATGTGGGTTACGCGCTTCGGCGAAGGCGGGTTTGGTGGACGGGGGGCTGGATCTCGATTTTTACGGTTTTACAAGGTTGTTCCATGCGCGCGGTTTGTTGTCGGACGCGGAACTGGATGTGTGCCGCCGTTTCCATGCCTTTGTCCGGGCGTTTCTGCCGCCGCCAGATTTGATTGTGGCGCTGAGGGCGTCGGACGAGGTGATTCGCAGGAGGCTGGCGGCGAGGCAGAGGGTCAATATTGCTTCGGATGCGGATGCGGTTTTGCTGGGTTCGTTTGTGGAGGAGTGGTTGGGATCGGTTCCGCGTTCCCAGGTTTTGCGGCTGGATGTGACGGCGGAGAATGAGGGGTATGAAGGGAGTGTTGCGGCGGTGTTGGGGAGGTTGAGGGTCGAAAGTTGAAGGTCAAGAGTCGGGGGGATTTGACATGCAGTCCGCCGCCATTCTCAGGGAGTCGCGGTTACTGTGAATTCGATCCGCCCGACATCCAGCACCTGACCAGCGTTGACGCGGATGGGATATTCGTGGCCGATCTCAGAATCAACCACAACCAGCGCCCGATCACCGGCAGGAACCCGTTTCAATTCAAACGATCCATCTGCACCAGTTTCGACGGAGATATCCGTGCCCAAAATAACCACGCCGCCCCTGAACGGCAGTCCCTCGGAATCGACAACAGAACCTCGAACGGTTCCGGTGCCGGTCAGCAGGGCGCCTGTGCTCGATTCGAGGAAATTCATCGTTCCAAGCAACAACACGATTATGGCAAGAATCAGGATCATCACGCGCACTCGTTTGTGTCCGCGCGCCGGGTCTGGGGGCGGCTCCGGCAAACCGTCTTTGTATTCCTTCAGGGAGGGGGACTCTTCGAATTTCATCTGAATTTTCCTTCGGCAGTTTATGGAAGCGGGGAAGTGGAGAAACCATCAACACAAAGACTCGTGCTATCCCATGTGCGCAAGCCCGAGGCGCCTTCCGTATAGGTATCGTCTGTGGCAGTCAGCACGGCCACTCCATCCACGTAAGCGGTAAAGGTATTTCCCTCCACAACCACTTTGACATCCCGGGGGGTGTTGTACCAGTCATAACCCTGGGCGCGCGCTACTGCAAACGGCGGCCATAATTCATTTCCATCCACCCATTTACGAAAAATAAATGCGCCGCCGTCATACCCCGGGTCATATTGAAATATGTAACCATTCGGCCTGGTGGTCACATCTGTGGCGCGAAAGAAGACGCCATAGCCATCTCCACGCATCAAGTTCGCGCCATCCAGGGACACCACATAATCACTGCGGACAGTTTCCTGTGAACAGCGGTTGAAAGTTCTTCCATATCCGGCAGTACACAATTGTCCATTCGCCACCCCCCATTGGCCGGTTGTTCCATTCCAGCCGCTCATATCCGTGGGAAAATCGTCCGAACAGTAATCTTCCCGGGCCAGCGCGCAGGTATCCGATCCTGATATGGCGCGTGCAATATTGCAATACAAATCGGCCAGGGTCATGCCGGTAAGTTGCAGAGTCAATATGACCCCAATGACTGCCAGCGCAATAAGTATGGCGTATTCCACCAGTCCCTGGCCGGAAAAGAGGGGATATTTTGTGTGTTTCATCGACGCCTGCCTTTTCATTTCTTCCTCTCGCGCGCCCGTGCGCGTTCGACGACACGCGTATACCCATCCTTGACCGGCGCGGGTGGGGAGGATTTATGCGCCTCTTTGCTCCATAAATAGGCCAGGTCTTCGAACAAGGACCCCACCGGGCCGGTTGGCTCCTGGAAAACCGGCGGCTTTCCCAACGTCAAGGCCGCCACCAAGGTATCGCCGGCATGCGGAATGACTACGCCAATCTGATGTCTTAACGCCTTTTCAATTTCAGTACGCGGCAGGCCTTTTCCTTTAAAGGTCCAGTTAAGCACCAGTTCGATCTTATCCTTGGGATACTTTAATTGCTCAAACACATCCAGCGCAATACTGGCGCAGCGGACAGAGGCCAGTTCGGGAGCAAGCATGAGCAGGATTCGGTCCGCGTGATCGAGCGCGGCCAGTGTCGTTGCTGTGAAATCGTGCGGAAGGTCCAGGATTATATAATGGTATTGCTGTCGCAATAGTTGAAGGACACGCGTGACCTGCGGCCCTGTCAAAATCTCCGCATCTTCCGGCCTGCGCGGCGCGGCCAGAACGTACGCGCCTGAATCGTGCCAGAGCAGCACGCGGTTGATAATCTCCATATCTATTTCGGTGGCAGGGATGCCTGCCAGGTCGCCCCAGCTATTGCGAAGGGGCAGGTCGAGCATGAGGGCGCTTTGTCCATTGACAAGCGCCATATCCACCAGCACGGGAGACTCGGGCCAAATTTGAGCCAATCCCACCGCCAAACCGGAAGCGAGGGTGGATCCTCCCACGCCGCCGCGCAGGGAAAATACTGCCGTCACCTCCCCGTTCGCATCGGCAACGGCCAGGGCTTTTGAATGTCCGGTGCGCCGCAACAAAACCTTGATGCGCGCCAGGAGTTCCTGCGGTTGGAAAGGTTTGGCAATGAAATCGTCCGCCCCGGCCTCGAAAGCCTTGAGGCGCTCGTCCAGTTCACTTAATGCGGTCAGAATAATGATCGGAACGGTGGCGGTATCCGCCCTGCCGCGCAGACAACGGCAGAGTTCGTAGCCGTTCATATCCGGCATCATCACATCCAGGATGATGAGCGACGGGCCGATTTGCCCCACAGAGGCCAGCGCTTCCGCCGCGTTGAACGCCGTGAACACCTCGTATTCATCCACTTTGAGCGCGGCCGAGACCATTTTCAGGTTAATTTCGTTATCGTCAACAGCAAGGATTTTGATGGCCATTTTTCACCTGCAAATGTAATCTTTGATTGACAACTCGCATTGCATAAGGTGAGTCCATAAATTATTATAGCAGGATGCGGCGCGTTTAGACCTTTCAATCCTGCGAGGCTTTCTGTAATTATGGACTAATGCTAATTTCCCCGGAACGCCATATAATATAAAAATGAAAATACTTGTCGTGGACGATGACCCGGTTGAACGCCTGATCGCCCAAAAAGTTCTGGAACGCAAACAACACGAGACCGTTATGGCTTCCAGCGCGCAGGAGGCATGGGAATTGCTCAAGCAGGGACAGGCGCGCTTCCTCATCACCGATTGGACAATGCCCGATCTGGACGGCGTGGGGTTGATCCGCATGATCCGCTCAGCATCCCTGCCTGGATACATCTACATCATCCTGCTGACAGGCAGGGATCAGCCCGAAGATATCGTCTCCGGCCTGGAAGCCGGGGCAGACGATTACCTTACAAAACCATTTAACCCTCTTGAATTACAGGCGCGCATATCTGTTGGCGAGCGCATCCTCAGGCTGGAGGAAAGTTTAATTGAGACACGCAACCTGCTCGAACGACAGGCGATGTACGACAGCCTGACCGACCTCATGAACCGCCGGGCATTGTACAGCCTGGCTCATGGCGAACTGGCGCGCTCCCGGCGTCATTCGACCCCGTTCAGCCTGATCTTTCTCGATATAGATAGATTCAAACAGATCAACGATACATACGGTCATCAATTTGGAGATATCGCGCTCAAGGCTTTTGCGAATGTGCTCCGCGAGAAAAGCCGGCTTTACGATGGAATTGGCCGGTGGGCAGGGGATGAATTTGTGATTGTTCTGCCCGATGCAACCGCCATTAATGCGGTCAAAATCGCAAAACGAATCCTGAAACAAATTAGTGAGTTGAATCTTAAAACGCCCGCTGCAGAAATCCTTTCCCTTAGCGCAAGCGCAGGCGTGGCAACGGTTTCCTCAACAAATCGGGACGAAACGCTGGACACCCTTCTTGATCGTGCAGACCAGGCGCTCTATCGCGCCAAACATGCCGGACGCGGCCAGGTGCAATCAGACAATTTCTAGAACGCAAAAGGATCTGCCATGAAAAGAACTCCCGTTCGCTATTTACTTCTTGGGGTGTTTTTTGGAATATCGTTTCCAATGATCGCCATGCTGATCGAAATTCTTCAACGCGGCTTATCCGTCTCATTTGCCGGTGTTATCCAAATTCAGAAAGATATCCCCCTGCTTTGGATCATCGATACAGCCCCTGTCTTCCTGGGATTGATCGCGTACGTTGCCGGGTTACGCCAGCAACAACTTCAGGATATCCAGGACCACCAGGAGAATATTATTGAAGAACGAACGAGGGAGGTCAACAAGGCCTACCAGACCCAATCTGTATTGAATTCACTCCTTACCATTTCGCTCGAAAACCTGTCGCTGAATGACATTCTCGAGCAGGCCCTGGGAATCATATTCCATATTCCCTGGCTGCCCACCCAGCCCAAGGGGGGCATATTCCTGGTGGACGAAAACAACCCGGGTATTCTTAACTTGAAAACTTCCCGCAATCTTGCTCCAGACCAGTTGTTTGTATGCGCGCACGTGCCATTTGGCCACTGCCTGTGCGGGATGGCCGCCGCCAGCGGCAAAATCGAATCCGCTGACCGCGTAGACCACCGGCACGAAAATCTCTATGAAGGCCTTCAACCTCACGGTCATTACAATGTCCCCATCATCTTCGGGGAAAAAGCGATCGGTGTTCTCGTGCTATATCTTGAGGAGGGACACAAACGCGATCCACGCGAGGCTGCCCTGCTGGAGGTTATTGCCAGCACACTGGCAGGCATCATTAAGCGCAAACAGGATGATGAGCGTCTGCGCCTGCAAGCAACAATGCTGGAATCCGCCGGAAACGCCATAGTAATCACCGATCAAACCGGGAGAATCGAATGGGTGAATCCTGCATTTACCCATTTAACCGGCTATTCCGCAGCCGAGGTGATTGGACTCAGCCCCAAAATACTAAATTCGGGAAAACATGACGAATATTTTTTCAAAACGTTATGGTCAACCATCGCGTCCGGGAAAATCTGGCAGGGCGAGATCATTAATAAACAAAAGGACGGCAGATTATATATCGAGCACCAAACCATCACGCCGGTGCGCGACGAAAAAGGCAAAATAGCCCATTACATCTCGATCAAGCAGGATGTGACCGTGCGCAAACATACCGAAGAGCAATTGCAGTTATCCACGCAACGCTACCGCGATCTCTTCGATAACGTATCGGACCTGCTCTATACGCACGACCTGGAAGGCCATTTTTTGAGCGTAAATCAGGCGATCAGCCGGCTGCTGGGATTCGACGCGAGTGAGGTGGTTGGAAGGAAAATCCAGGAATTCATTCCGCCGCCTTACGACCAAAATTTCCCTGAATACATGAGGAACCTGCTAAAGGACGGGGAGGGGGAAGGCCTGCTTTACATACGTGCGAAAGACGAAAACATTCGTGTGCTGGAATACAAAAATTCATTATCCGCCGAGGGTGGACAGCCGCGCCACGTGCGCGGCTCGGCCCGTGATATTACAAAACAAATTGCGGCGGAACGAGCCTTGCGGACCAAACTCAGGGAAGTAACGCTATTGAGCGATGTAATTTCCCTTACCGCCAAAGCAGAAAATCCCATTAACGTACTTAATGAAGTTTGCACGCAACTGGCGGGATTTTTCCAGTTACCCCAATCCGCCTTCGCTTTAATGAATGACGAACGGACCGAAGCCAGGGTCGTGGCTGAATATTGCGCTCCGGGACGTCCGTCTGCAATGGGAGTGACGCTTGCCGTGGAAGGAAACCCATCCTCCATGTGGATCATCGAACATAAGCGCCCGCTCGTCATTGCAGACGTTCAGACCGACCCTCGAACCGCCCCCATACAGGAAATAATGAAACAGCGTGGAGTGGCGTCCATGCTTATCGTGCCGCTGCTTGTCAATGACACGGTATTGGGAACGATTGGGTTGGACGCGACCGAGCCGCGCGAATTTACGCCAGAAGAAATCACGCTTGTTGAACATATCGCCAGCCAGGTGGGGCAGGCCATTCAACGAAAGTGGGCGGAGGTTGAAACAGCCCGCCAAAAAACATATTTTGAAACCCTGGTGCAAAACAGCCCGGTTGCCATTGTCACCACTGAAAAAAGAAATATCGCCGCCTGCAATCCCTCCTTTGAGAAGTTATTTGGTTACAGCGAAGAAGAAATCATCGGCAAGGACCTGGATTCAATTGTCGCCACACAGGGGAGCCGCGAAAAAGCGGAGGAGTACTTCCGCCAGGTGATGGAAGGCAAGGTTCTTCACGTCATCGAGCAAAGGCGCCGCAGGAATGGCGAGGCTGTGGACGTTGAAATATTCGGCGTCCCGGTCATCGTGGATAACGAGCGGATCGGAATATTGACCCTCTATCACGATATCACCGACCTGGTCAATGCGCGCAAACAGGCGGAGGCAGCCGTCAGGGCGAAATCCGAATTTTTGGCGAACATGAGCCATGAGATCCGCACGCCTCTCAACGCGGTAATCGGAATGACGGGACTGATCCTGGATACCCCCCTCAACAAGGAACAACGCGATTTCGCCGAGACCATCCGCACCAGCGGTGATGCCCTGCTTGGCGTAATCAACGACATACTTGATTTTTCAAAGATAGAAGCGGGCAAGATCATTTTGGAAAAACATCCCTTCCATCTCACTTCCTGCATCGAATCAGCGCTTGACCTGCTGGCATCCAAGGCGTCCGACAAGGGGCTCGACCTTGCCTATATGATTCAGGAAAACACGCCAAATAAAATTTTGGGTGATGTAACCCGCCTGCGGCAGGTGTTGGTCAATTTGCTTGGCAACGCGGTGAAATTTACCGACAAGGGTGAGGTGGTGATCCTGGTTGCAGGTACACATCTTGAAAATGACAATTTAGAACTTCATTTCACTGTAAGGGATACCGGCATCGGCATCCCCGCAGAACGCATGAACCGCCTCTTCCAGGCCTTTTCACAGGTCGACTCTTCGACCACGCGAAAATATGGCGGGACGGGATTGGGATTATCCATCAGCCAAAGCCTCGTTGAAATGATGGGCGGGAAAATCTGGGTGACAAGCCAGTTGGGAGTTGGCTCGGAATTCCATTTCACGATTCGCGTGGAAATTGCGTCGGCCACCGCACAATTCCAGCGGCGCGGCGTCCAGCCTGATCTCGAAAACCGAAGCCTGCTGGTTGTGGATGATAATGCCACAAATCGCCTGATCCTCTCGAAGCAAACCGCCGCATGGGGCATGAAAACCCTGGCCGTGGCATCAGGGACCGAAGCCCTGGAATTGCTTCGCAAGGGAGGAAATTTCGATGTAATTGTCCTCGACATGCAAATGCCTGGAATGGACGG
>Ga0172370_10005972_pt1 | contig 15487 bp, 12 predicted proteins | sample LakKiv5m_FD_114538 | JGI IMG/M metagenome (GOLD analysis project Ga0172370, IMG submission 114538) | Freshwater microbial communities from Kabuno Bay, South-Kivu, Congo - kab_022012_11.5m | ecosystem: Environmental > Aquatic > Freshwater > Lake | place: Democratic Republic of the Congo...
ACCAAATTAGCGAAGCGATTACTTGGCTCCATTCTTACCGTCAAAGAACAATTTATTATTCCCGCTTTGGCTGCTTAATTTCTTTGCCTTTTTGCGCAGAATATTTTTACTAACTATCTAATTTCTAATTCCTAATTTTTTTCAAGCAATGCAACGTTTTCAATGTGATAGGTATGCGGAAACATATCCACCGGCTTAACTTTTACTAATCGGTATCCGCCTTCGCATAAAATTTTAAGATCGCGGACTTGCGTTGTAGGGTTGCAGCTCACGTACACGATTTTTTTTGGCGCAAGCCGCAGAATGTCGTCTATCGTATTTTTGTGCATTCCGTTTCTCGGCGGGTCGGCTATAATCACATCGGGATGCGGAATTTTTTGCTCTTCAATTACGTGGATAAATGAGTCATACAAATCTGCCAAAAAGAATTTTGCATTTGTAATTTGATTTAATTTTTTATTTACTTCGGCGTCTTCAATTGCAGGCTGCACAACTTCAAATCCATAAATCTCTTTCGCAAACTTTGAAACAAAAATAGAAATCGTTCCGGCGCCGCAATAGAGATCATATAGAATTTCGGTGCCGGAAAGTCCGGCATATTCAAGCGCGGTTTGGTATAGATTTACCGCTTGCAGCGTGTTTGTTTGGAAGAAGGAATTTGCGCTGATTCTAAATTTAAATCCGCCGATCGAGTCGTGAATAATACCGTTTCCGTAAAACACTTTTTCATAATCGCCTGTGGCGATGAGCGCTTTTTTCTTGCTGATGTTGTTGATGATGGTGGTAACAGCGGGAATTTCTTTTTTTAATTGATGCGCGTACTCGTCCATCAACGTATCATTTTCTTCGGAGGTAACAAGATTCACCATCAGCTCCGGAAAATGTTTTGATTCTTTGATGACCAAATTCCGCAAATAGCCGGTGTGTGTTTTTGTGGTGTAGATTGAAATATTTTTTTCTTTAAAAAATGTCCGGGTGAAGTTGAGAATTTTATTGCTCGCTTCAGATTGAAGGAAACATTCGTCTAAATCCAAAACTTTATCAAACAGATTCGGGATGTGCAGTCCGAGCGCAAAATTTCTTTCAATCGGTTCCGATGAATTAATTTCCTCTTTCGTCAACCAGCGTTGTTCGGCAAAGGAAAATTCCATTTTATTGCGGTAGAAAAAAATCTGTTCAGCGGGGATAATCTCTTCAAACAAAAAATCAGAAAATCCTCCCAGACGGTTAAAAATATCTTTCACTTGTTCTTGCTTGTACCGCGTTTGGGCTTGATATTCAAGGTCTTGTTGCTTACAGCCGCCGCATGTTCCAAAAAAATTACACCGCGCCGGAATCCTCTCCGGCGATGGAGAAATAATTTCAACTACTTTAGCTTCGGCGTAGGATTTTTTAATTTTTTTTATTTCAGCTTTAACAACGTCGCCGGGATAGGCGTGCTTAACAAAGACGACGAAATCTTTTGTCTCGCCGGCTTTTTCAACCGGAACCCGCGCAACGCCGTTTCCTTCAAAGGCGTAACTTTGAATGGTTAATTCCAAAACTTCAAATTTTTTCATGTACGTTCCTTCTCGAATAACAGCGCTGAAAATCCGATATTTTTGTAACCGCCGTGGCGTAAAAAAACATTTGCATCGTGACTAATTTTATGGATAAATTTTTTGTGAAGTTTTTTTTCTCCTTCAGGTAGGTTGGGGAGATTTCTCGCGGCTTTCTTTTCAAGTTGAATAAAAAAATTGTCCAGCGTTTCCGAAAAATCTTTTGAATCGATGTGTCTCCACTTTACCGATTCGTAAAACGGAATTAGTTCATCAACAAAAAGGGGCGCAAGCGATGAGCGCTTCCAGACCTCTGCAATAACCGGCGGCACTTCTTTTTTTAAATTGCACAATTCCCCCACACACAAAACGCCGCCCGGTTTTGTAATGCGGTAAAATTCTTTCGCAATTTTTCTTCTTTCTTTAACCGATACCGATGCCTGCGCAAATACTGCGTCAAAATAATTGTCTTTAAAATCTGTTTGATAAAAATCCATTAACCGGACGCTGATATTCTTGTTGGAACCAAGCGCCAACCGGCTACGGAAAAGCGCGTCTTCTTCGTGCACAATAAAAAAAACGTTCGCTTGAAAATTTTCTTCAATAAATTTGGCAATCCCTTCCGAACTTTCGCCCGCCACCAAAACGGTCTTCCCCGTTACGTTGTACAAATTGCTAAACCAAAGAAATTGGTCATCCATTCCCGGTAATAAAACTGAAAGCTTCACGCTGCGCCTTTATTGTTTAATTTTTTCACTACAAATTTAATTATTAATTTGCCAATAGATAATCAGTCAATTAAAAAGATAATGAAATTATTAGGATTACTCCTTTTCTTTTACGCCGCACAAGTTTTTCCGATGAGCCGTCTCTCCGCCAACGCAAGCCGGGTGATGGAGGATTCCATTTTGACAAGAGTCGGTTCGGCGCAAGATTCACTGCAGACAATTGATTCTTCCAAAAGCATTTTTCGTGCGGTTGCGGATTCTTCAACGCTCGATTCGCTTAACACTAAAGCTGCAATAGATACGATCATTCCACTTACGTTTCATGCGGAGAATTCGTTTAGTTCGATTATTCCGCAGGAAGAAATACGCAGAATGAATTTGCGCTACACCGGAGATCTTTTTGCGCTGCTTCCGGTAAGTTATAAAAGAAGTCTTGGCATGAGCGGACTTCCGGAAGAATTAAACTTTTACGGAGCCGGTTTCAACAACGTAAGTTATTTTGAAAACGGCATTCTCTTAAATGATCGAACCCGAAATTTTTACGACTTGAATTTGTATCAAACGGAAGATGTGGATTCAATCGAGGTTGTTCCTTCTCCGCGCGGATTTTTAAACGGAGTTTTTAACAATCTGGCTGCGGTAAATTTTATTACAAAAGATTTTGTTGCCATGCCGCCTTACACCCGCATAAAATATATCGAATCTCCGCTTGGCGAAGGATATGTTGACGCGCAGTTTAACTCCCTTTTTTCAAAAAAATATCTCTTTTCGTTTGATGTTTCCAACCGGAAAGTTGATGCGGGATTTCGAAACTCCGGTTACAGTTTATGGCAGGCAAAAGTGAAGTTGAAATATTTTTACTCCAACTCACTCAACATTTTCTTTAATTACAATTTTGTAAAATCAGATGTTGGATTAAACGGCGGACTTAACGTTGACAGTATCGGAAGTTTTACCTGGCAGGAAGGCAACGAGCTTGCCGCACCGGTGTTGATCTCCGAGCACTACCAAAAAGTAAAACAGCACAATTTTTCGCTTCGTGCGCTCGCTCATTTTTATGAGGAAAGTACATCGGAACTTTCGTTTTACTATCGTTTTAATCTGGATGAATACCGGCAGAATGAATTTGGACAACAAAGTGGTATCCAAACTGTTATCTCGGATAGAAAGACAAAAGTTCTCGGCGGAATTGTTAGCCACCAGACGAATTTTAGCATTTTTAATTTAGCGTTAAAGGGAAATTACGAGTACGTAGATTATTCAGGCTATTATTCATATCCTACGTTTATTAATTGGAATCACTCCTCTCATGAGAATAATCTCATCCTTGATGGAATTCTCACATTGAATAGTCCAGACAATAAACTAATTCCTGCTGTGTTTAGTAAGTTTGTTTCTACAAAGGGGAATAGATATTTTAGTTTTGGTGGTGATATTGATTACCTTCTGTCTGATAATTCTTCGATTTACTCTGGCATTTCCTATGTTGAAAAAACACATGATTATGATCCTTTAACCACTAGTATTCTGGGAGAAAGTTTTAATACACTCTTAATTTCGGAAATTGGTTATAAAGCGATGACAGAAAAGATGTCTACCATACTTAACCTTTTTTATAATAGAGATGGATCTTGGATTACTTATGAAGAATCTTATGGAGCATGTATAACTTTTAATTATCAGTATTGGAAAATCCATGCATTGACAAATTCTTTATTCACAAAAAAGAAAAGCCGCTATTCCTCAGTCGAACCATTTCTTCCTTATGTAACATTAAATTGGAAAATTGAATACCGGGATACACTCTTCAATACTAGTTTGCTGTTGCGTACTGGGTTTGAAGCAAAATATTCTGGAAGGCAAGTATATTCTATATATAATTTTTACGAAACACATGTTTATTATAATAGTTCGAAGCCTGAAATTCCCGCATGGTTTACACTTGATTTTTATCTTTCCGGTGAGATTCAAAAATCTGCGATGATTTATTTTTCGTGGGAAAATCTTTTGGGGAATTTTTATTACGTTACTCCCTATTTTCCGATGCCGACGCGCGGCATCCGGTTTGGAATTAGCTGGGAGTTTGCAAATTAAAGGATGAAATGAAGATGAAAATTATACTCGGCGCCGATCACGGCGGATTTGAAACAAAAGAAAAAATTAAAGAATTTCTTCTCGCAAATAATTTTGACGTTTTTGACGCGGGAAATCTCGTGTACGATGCAAAAGATGATTACCCCGACTTTGCCATTGCCGTTGCAAAAAAAGTTGCAGCCGGCGAAGGCGAGAAAGGAATTATTGTGTGCGGCAGCGGAGTTGGCGCATGCATTGCAGCCAATAAAATCAAAGGCGTTCGCGCCTGTGTCTGCCACGATACTTATTCCGCACATCAAGGCGTTGAACATGATAAGATGAACGTGCTTTGTCTCGGCGGAAGAATTGTTGGAATCGAACCGGCAAAAGAAATTGTCCGCGCCTTTGCAGAAGCTACGTTCTCAAATGAAGAGCGGCATAACAGAAGACTTGAAAAAGTTCTCACATTAGAAAAATAGAAATTAAAATGATCGCTAATGCGACGCAAAAATATTTTCGCACCGCACAGAAATAATCGCACGTACCCTTTGTTACGTTTCCGCGATGTAGTATTTTCACAACAAAAAATTACGGACTATTAACTAATAACCATAATTGAAATGCTATGGCAAAAAATGAGAGGCTTCTGTTTGTTGATCTTCACCGCGGATTAGTTTTATTGGTGATGATTGAGGTTCACGTCTTCAATTCCATGCTGCTGCCGCTTATTAAAACAGAGTGGTGGTTCACCTACGTAAATTTTGTTAATGGACTGGTTGCGCCTTCGTTCTTGTTTATTTCGGGATTTGCTTTTGTGCTTGCCAGAAAGAAAAAGTTAGATGAATTCCGAAAATTCAAATTTGCTTTTTGGAAACAGCTCGGCAGAATCGGTTTGATCTTTGTTGTCGGGTACAGTCTGCACCTTCCTTATTTCTCGCTTCAGAAAATGCTGCACAAAGCCACACCCAATGAAATCAGCGACTTCCTCAACGTTGATGTTCTTCAATGCATCGCCTTTGGTTTGTTACTCCTTTTTCTTTTAAGACTTTTTATAAAAAAAGATCCGCTCTTCACCGGAACCATTTTTCTGCTCGGTCTTTTTTCAGTTTGGATTGCCCCTTATTTCTGGAACACAAATGCATCGCACGCGCTGCCGATGTTTCTTTCAAATTTTTTAACAAGGAGAGACGGATCGTTCTTCCCGCTGCTGCCGTGGCTCGGATTCATGTTCCTCGGCGGCGTTGTATGTACTTATTATATGAAAGCGCGAGAAAAAGGAACTGCAAATATCTTTTTCAAAAATTTATCTATAGCCGGAATAATTTTTATGCTTGCCGGACATCTTTTTCTTACCGAAGGATTTTTTCTTCAAATAAAAATGCCGCCTCCAAATTATCTCTTTTTTGTTTTACGGCTTGGATACGTCTTTCTTATTTTTGCCGGGTGCTGGTATTTTGAAAACAAAACCGGTATGAAAGAAAATTTAATTCTCGATGTCAGCCGCGAATCGCTGATCGTTTACTGGCTTCATTTACAAATTATTTTTAGAAAAGTTATTGGAGAAAGAAGCGTTGAGAATGTTGTAAATCATTCGCTCAACGTAGTCCAAGCTATCGGCGTAACGTTGATATTTATACTTGCAATGATGTTTGTTGCAAAAAACTGGCATCTGCTTAAAGTTAAATTCCCGGCGGCGGCACGAGTTGTAACGGCGGTTGTTATTTGGGGATGTCTGCTGTTGTTTTTTATAAAATAAAAAAAGCCGGAAAAGGATTTCTTCTCCGGCTTGTTCAAAATTAATTAACTGATAAGTGTGGCTGTACTTTTTCGTGTAAATATTGTTTGGGCACAGCGCCGATAACGGCATCAACAATTTTTCCATCTTTAAAGATTCCAAGAGTTGGGATACTTCTAATGCCATAGCGTACGGCTACCGATTGATTTTCATCGGTATTAACTTTCACCACTTTCAACTTGCCTTGCAATTCATCGGCTAATTGTTCAACAATTGGACCAACCATTCTGCACGGACCGCACCAGGGCGCCCAAAAATCTACCAGCACAGGTAAATTTGATTTTAAAACTTCTTGATCAAAGTTATTGTCCGTACCTTCTACTAAAACGCTCATATCAATTTCCTTTTTATTTTTATTTTCTGAAAAGTGAGATGCCGGAAAATTAAATTGGTTTCAGAAGCGAGAGATAATGAATTTGATTGAAAATAAAATTTGTGAGAAAGTGAATAATGAAGGAAGGAAGGAAAGAAGAAAAAAGGAATGAAGGAAAAAAGGAATGAAGGAATGGTTGAATGGTTTAAATTTTACGGTTTTTAATGTCAATTATTTTCATTCAATCATGCAGCCATACAATCTTAACTCGGCGTAGCCGTCAACCAAAGTTCAGAAAGGATTTTTGGGAGATAAGAAAGATTCATTCCCGATTTATCTACCGCAGGTAGAAGGGAATGTTAGTTATTAGTAGGTTTATGTGTTACAAAGGACAAAACTCAAAAAAGAATCCCGGCGGGATTCAATGTTTTTTAATTTTGTGAGAGCTATAAAGATGGGAAATGAAAAGAAAACAAAACTATTCATCCATCAATTCTCACGAATTTCATTCTACCTATTTTCTCCATCGTTCCCTTTGCTTTTGGGAACCCAATCAATTCCGTCGCATGGCAAATATGTAATGGTAGGATGTTCGTCATGCTTCATGCAAAGCACGGCGCTTTTATCAAAATGTTCGCAGCTTGAACAGAGCGTTCCTTCAAGTACCGGTTTATTCATCTCCATAAAATTTCTAAATTGAACGATGGCAGGGCGCAGCACCACTCCGTAAATCAATAAAAAAGAAGCGCTCCACCAAACCGAATAATCAACGTAATGCCGCAAGACCCAGATAGTCGGAATGATAAGTAAGATTCTCACTAATGTCCAAAATATAATTTCGCCCAAGCGTTATTTTCCTTATTTTTGTATTGCAGTTTACTGAAAAACTTTTCAATTAAAACTAATTGGAAACTAAGTAATTTTTAGGAAATTAAGAATCATTGCAAAAAGGAAAATCTGGTTATGCAACCACTCCGTTCACTTACTCTACTCGGTTTTTTCATCCTCTTCTCGCTTAACGCGCTTCATGCACAAGAAGCCGGAATTAATCTGCTCGTCGCAGTTCCGCAAAATGAATTTAGCAAAAACGTAAAAAATGTAGGATTCGGCGTTGGCGTTGAAGGATTATTATTTTTCGGCAACAGCAGCGTGCCCTTTGGCGTTGGCTTAGATTTGGGATTTATGAACTACGGAAATGAAAATTTAAATGTTCCGTTAAGCACAACGCTGCCCGGCGTTACCGTTAATTTAGATAGGACAAATAATCTCGCAAACTTTCATCTCCTTTTCCAGATTACCACAAATGGAAAAGTTGCCAGACCATATTTGGACCTTTTGTTCGGAGGAAATTATTTGTACACCGAGTCCAAAGTAACCGAAGAAAGCGAGGGAAAAGATATTGCAACTTCACAAAACTTAAGTGATTATGCATGGAGCTACGGTTTCGGCGGCGGGATGATGTTCAGAATTTATGAGCCGGATCAGGCTGACATGCCCGCGTTTGGTAGTTTATTTTTAGATTTGAAAGTCCGGTATTTACGAGGCACCGAAGCTGAATATCTTACCGAAGGCTCGATCGTCGGTAATCCCGATGGAACCGTTACGCTGCATACATCAAAGTCAAAAACCGATATGATTCAAATTCAAGCCGGCGTTAAAGTTCAATTAAATTAATTTTCTTTTTAAGGATTTTTGTTCCGAATAATTTTGTTCATGATGATATATTTTAGAAATGATACGAGGAAACTATGAAAACGTTCATACTCTTTTTACTGTTGATTTTGAACGGATTGGTAACTGCCCAGGATGTGCGATCTGAGCTTATTCAAAATGAAAGAAAAGCTTTTGAAAAACGATTGTCTTTTTCGAAAGTTACTTATCCGGGCGATGCAAATTTTAATGTTCAATATTATAAATTGAATTTGTATGTAACCCACACGCCAAAATTTATTAAAGGCGATGTAACGATTACCGCAAAGAGCGTTACCGATAACCTCACCGCGGTGCTTATCGATTTGCAAAACACACTTACCGTTGATTCCATCCTGCTGTTCGGAACGAAAACAACTTTTCAACACGTCAATAATATTATCACCGTCCAGTTGAATAAAGCTTTTGCCGTAAATGATTCTTTTACATTGCAGATATTTTATGGAGGAACTCCCGGCTCAAGCGGATTCGGAAGTTTTGAAGCCGGTTATCACAACGGAGCTAAAACAATTTTTACATTAAGCGAACCTTACGGCGCCAGCGATTGGTGGCCTTGCAAAGATACTCCGGCAGATAAAGCAGATTCCGCCGATATTTGGATTCGCTGCGACTCTTCATTTAAAGCAATTTCCAACGGAACATTACTTGAAGTGGTAAACAACCAAAACGGAACTAAAACCTGGAAGTGGCAGGAACGTTACCCAATTGCGCAATACTTGATCTCGATGGCTATTTCAAATTTTGCCGAGTATGTGCAATATTTTAACTATTCAAAAAAAGATTCCATGCCCGTTATCCATAATCTTTATCCCGAATATCTCGCTCAAAATAAAACGAACCTCGGACATACAACAAACATGCTTCAGGTCTTTTCAGATAAATTCGGTTTGTATCCCTACATCAAAGAAAAATACGGACATGCACAATTCGGTTGGGGCGGCGGTATGGAACATCAAACCGTTACTTCGCTCGGCGGTACAAATTTTTCCGATGATCTGATTTCGCACGAGCTTGCGCACCAATGGTTTGGCGATAAAATTACATGCAAGGATTGGCAGAATATCTGGCTGAATGAAGGTTTCGCAACCTATTGTGAATCGGTTTATATTGAAGCGACGAGAGGAAAAGCCGCCTACAATTCATCCATTACCAACAGTATGAATTATGCAAAAAAAGCAGTTGGATCAATTTATGTAAAAGATATTAGCACTGTGAATCAAATATTTGATAGTTACCGTTCCTATGAAAAAGGAGGATGCGTACTCCACATGCTGCGCGGTATTGTTGGAGACGACAAATTCTTTACCATCATGAAAAATTATTTGGATGACCCGCGGTACGCATATAACGTGGCTACAACGGAAGATTTCCAGGGCGTTGCAGAAAGTGTGTACGGCTCTTCGCTCGATTATTTTTTCAAAGAATGGATTTACGGCGAAAACTATCCGGTGTACACCGTTAAATGGAATGCCGTTCCAACCGGTACCGGAACTTCAACGGTGAATGTTTCAATCGCACAAACAAAAAATTCCTCACCGCAATTTTTTACGATGCCGGTACAGCTAAAGATTACAACCTCATTTGGAGACACCACCGTAACGGTATTTAACAACTTGATGAACCAATCGTTTTTAATTGAAGTGAACGGAACTGTTTCTTCGCTCCAATTCGATCCCAATAATCTGATTTTAAAGGCAGCTTCCGTGGCGGTTGGCGTTGATGATGAAAAATTCTCACTTAATAAATTTGAATTGTTTCAAAACTATCCGAATCCTTTTAACCCCAAAACGGTGATTCGTTATCAACTCCCCGCAAAAGTTTTTGTAACGCTCAAGATTTTTGACGCGCTTGGAAGACAAGCCGCAGTTTTGGTGAATGAAGAAAATGAAGCCGGTTCTCATCAAGTTGATTTTGACGCATCAAATCTTTCAAGCGGAATTTATTTTTACGTCCTGCATGCAGGCGATTTCATCAGCAGCAGAAAATTAATTCTGCTTAAATAAAAATTTTTATAACGGTATGAAAGAAAATATCTTTTCAAGAAATTTAACAAGAGCCGTATATGAATAATGCAACACTTGAAACCCATTTTGCATCGCCGCACCGGTCGCCGGAACTGACGATTGAAGCGGAAAGAAAAATGATCGAACGAAATCCTACGGTGCAAATGCTGCTGGAAGGATTTCCCGACCTGGCGCTTATCCTTGATCAAAATCGTCAGTTGGTTGCCTTCAATTCAAAGGCGTGCGCCTACGTACCGGAAAAGCTTAGAGTGAATGTGTACGGCATGAGACCTGGAGAAGCGATCGACTGCGTTCACGCAAATGAAATGCCCGCCGGGTGCGGCACTTCTAAATTTTGCGCAGAATGCGGAGCCGGTAAAGCGATCGTTCACACGATTGATAACAGCGAAACAGCAACCGAAGAATGTAGAATAACAAGGAAAATGAATGAGATAGAAGAATCACTCGATCTGCGCGTTCACACCTCCGTTATCAATATTGAAGGAAAATCATTTACGCTTTTTTCAATTCAGGATATTGCGGGAGAAAAACGACGGTACGCGCTTGAAAGAATTTTTTTTCATGATATTCTGAATACAGCCGGTGCACTTGACGGATTAATTAGTTTACTGCCCGGTTCGGACGGAGCCGACTTAGTGGAAATTGAAGAGATGCTTCCGAAAGTCTCTACCCAACTCATCAACGAAATTCTTGCGCAGCGCCAATTACTTAGCGCAGAAACCGGCACGCTGGTACCTGAATTAACTTCTCTTTCACTTAATACTATTTTAAATGAAGCCGGTACAATTTACGCGGGGCACGAAGTTGCCAAAGGGAAATCCATAACAATTCTTCCGCACGATGTAAATGTCGGATTCAAATCGGACAAAACTCTTCTTGTGCGTTCAATAGGTAATTTAATAAAGAATGCTCTCGAAGCTTCAAAGCCGGGTGATGAAGTGCGGGTGAGCGCGGGAGTTTCTTCAACGGAAATTTTTATACACGTTTGGAATAATACCGTTATGCCGATGAGCGTTCAGTTGCAAATGTTTCAGCGGTCGTTCAGCACCAAAGCGGCTAAAGGAAGAGGAATCGGAACGTACAGCGTAAAACTTTTAGTTGAACAATATCTGAACGGCGCGGTTTCCTTCGTTTCCGATGAAGAACAGAAAACCGTTTTTACCATTACTTTAAAAAGATAACAGTTTTACCAGGTTACTCTATCGCCTACTTTGAGAGAATATTTGTCCGAAAATCCGGCAAGCACTTCAACCACATATTGCGCTTGTTCCGTTGATGCGTAAGATTGATCCGATAACGTTTTTGTGTTTTTGTGGATGGTGACAATTTTTTTATCCGCATTAACAAAGATCATGTCAAGCGAAATGTACGTGTTCCTCATCCAAAAAGAGAGCGGTTCCTGCACCGGAAAAATAAAAAGCATCCCTTGATTCATTTCCATCGAATGCCTGTACATCAATCCAAGCTGCCGGTCGAAATCGGTGTCGGCTATTTCAAGATCAATTTTCGTTATCGGGTTATTCAAACTATCGGTAAACGTTAATGTTCCCTCTTTCATAAAAGTATATTCCGTTTCTTCGTTTTGCGTTTCTTCTTTCGTTATTAAATTCGGCACAACAAACGTTATGATAAAGACGATAACCACCAACACGGCTGCCGCCGCATAAATAATTTTACTTTTGCCCGAAGTTTTTCCCTTAATCACATTTTGTTTTTTCATAAATTGTTCTGTAAGTTTTACTAAAATTGATTGACTTTATGGATTCAAAAATAATAGAAAGAACGGAAATACCGCTCACGCTTCAACAAGAAAAAATGGTAAGCAGCGGCTGGGGCGTTGATGCTCTCGAAAAAGCTGTTGTTGAAAAAATTGTTTACCATTCCGACGGGCTGAAAATAGAAGGCTTTCTTGCTTACCCCAAAGAACAAAAATTAAATGAAAAATTCCCTTGCATCATCTGGAACAGAGGTGGCGCGGGCGCAAAAGGAATGATCGATCAATTTACCGCGCGGGGAATGTTTGGGCAGCTTGCAAGCTGGGGCTACGTGGTTTTTGCATCAATGTACCGCGGCAGTCTGGAAGGAAAAGATGAAGTGGGCGGAAGAGACGTAAACGATGTGCTTGAACTTCTCACACTTGCCGAAGAACTTCCCTTTACCGATACTTCCAAATGGGGCATTGAAGGCTGGAGCCGCGGCGGATTGATGACCTACCGTATTCTTCAGCGCCATTATCATTTTAAATGCGCGGTGCTTGTAGGTGCAATTTCGGATGTAAGAATGCCCGCAAAAAATACTCCCGCGATGACGGAATTATTCAACCACGCTTTTCCACCGGATATTTTTGACGCTGAAATGTTTAACCGCTGCGCTGTTGAACATGCTCACAAATTATCAAAGCAAACGAATTATCTTCTTATCCACGGCGGCGGAGACGATATTATCTCTCCCGTTCAATCAATTGAAATGGCAAAAAAATTATCTGAAAATGATATAAACTACCGTCTGATCATTTTTGAGCATGGAACGCATTACTTGAGAAATCACCGCAAAGAAGTTACTGCCTTGCGTAAACATTGGTATGAGAAGTATTTGAAGAGCTGATCCTCTGTTTCGTTGTTTTTATACCCCAAAATCTTTAAATTGCCATCGTTTTTATAAAAAAACTGCACTCCAAAACCGCTGCAAGTGAACAAAATTCATTTTTCCTGTGTTTCATATTGTGAGTGTCGGTTTCTCTTATTTATCCTACAGCAAAGGCTTTGAAAATGTCAAATGAAAAAATAAATCAAAAATCAATTGAAGAATTAGAAAACCAGGAGTGGATGTACTCGTTGGATTACGTGCTGCAGCACGGCGGACCAAAAAGGGTTATCGAGATTCTTCAGCAGTTGCAAATCCGTGCACAAAAAGCCGGAGTTGAACTTCCTTTTACAGCTAACACCCCTTATATCAATTCTATTCCGCGAGAAAAACAACCGCCATATCCCGGCGATAGAGAAATTGAAAGAAGAATTAAAAGCCTTATCCGCTGGAATGCCATGGCGATGGTGGTGCGCGCAAATAAAGGCGATGCCGGAGTCGGCGGACACATTTCAACCTACGCCTCTGCGGCAACGTTGTATGAAGTTGGATTCAATCATTTTTTTAAAGGAAAAGGTGAAGATTACGATGGCGATCAAATTTTTTTCCAGGGACACGCATCTCCCGGAATTTATTCCCGCGCTTTTCTTGAAGGAAGACTTTCCGTTGAACAATTAGAAAATTTTAGAAGAGAATTAAAACCAACCGGCGGACTTTCTTCCTATCCGCACCCGTGGCTGATGCCAAACTTCTGGGAATTCCCAACCGTTTCTATGGGTCTCGGTCCTATCATGGCAATTTATCAAGCTTATTTTAACAGATATTTAGAAGACCGCGGATTGAAGAAAAATACCGGAAGAGTTTACGCTTTTCTTGGCGATGGAGAAACCGATGAACCGGAATCTTTAGGCGCAATCACTTTAGCTTCACGTGAAAAACTTGATAACTTAACGTTCGTAATCAATTGTAATTTGCAGCGTCTCGATGGACCTGTACGCGGTAACGGAAAAATTGTACAAGAGCTTGAAGCGGCTTTCCGAGGCGCCGGATGGAATGTTATTAAAGTTCTTTGGGGAAGCGATTGGGAGCCGATCCTTGCAAAAGATAAACACGGCAAACTTGTTAAACGAATGATGGAAGTGGTTGACGGACAGTATCAAAAATATTCTGTTGAATCGGGCGCTTATTTCCGCCAGGATTTCTTCGGCGTTGATCCGGAATTATTAGAAATGGTAAGCCATCTTTCCGACGAACAATTGAGAAAATTAAAACGCGGCGGTCACGATCCCGAAAAAGTTTACGCCGCATACAAAGCCGCTACCGAGCACAAAGGTCAACCGACCGTCATTCTTGCCCACACCATTAAAGGCTACGGTTTAGGTGAAGCCGGCGAAGGTAAAAACATCACGCATCAACAAAAAAAATTAAATGAAGATGAATTAAAAGAATTCCGTTCACGTTTCGGAATTCCAATTTCAGACGATGAAGTTGCCAAAGCTCCGTTCTACAAACCGGACGACGAGAGTCAGGAATTAAAATATATCAAAGATCGGCGACTCGCTCTCGGCGGTTATGTCCCTTCGCGCAAAACGGATATTGCTCCATTAAAAACTCCCGGCGAAGAATTGTTTGAAGAATTTTACAAAGGAACCGACGGCAAAGGCGTTTCTTCCACAATGGTCTTTGTACGAATTCTCGCCAAACTTTTACGCGATAAAGAACTCGGCAAACTGATAGTTCCAATCGTGCCCGATGAGGCGCGAACCTTCGGAATGGAAGCGCTGTTCAGACAGGTTGGAATTTATTCGCACGTCGGTCAGCTTTATGAACCGGTTGATAAAGACAGTCTCCTCTTTTATAAAGAAGCTCAGAACGGACAAATTTTTGAAGAAGGAATTAACGAAGCTGGAGGCATGTCATCATTTATAGCTGCCGGAACGGCTTATACTTCACATGGCGTGAACACAATTCCTTTCTTTGTTTATTATTCGATGTTCGGTTTCCAGCGAATAGGTGATTTGATTTGGGCAGGCGCGGATATGAGCGTAAAAGGTTTTCTTGTCGGCGGCACCGCCGGCAGAACCACTCTTAACGGCGAAGGTTTGCAGCATCAAGACGGCAATACACATCTGCTCGCGTATCCCGTTCCAAATTTAGTTACGTATGATCCCGCCTTTGCGTTTGAGCTTGCTGTAATCATCCGCGATGGAATTAGAAGAATGTATGAAGAAAAAGAAAACATCTTCTACTACTTAACCATTATGAATGAGAATTACGCTATGCCCGCAATGCCGGAAGGATGTAAAGAAGGAATTCTTAAAGGAATATACAAACTGAAAACCTCGGGAAATACTTCCCACAAACTGAAAGCAAATTTACTTGGCAGCGGAACAATGGTGAACGAAGCGTTGAAAGCGCAGATAATTCTTGAAGAAAAATATAAAGTCTCCGCCGATGTTTGGAGCGTTACAAGCTACAAAGAATTGCGCCGCGATGCATTGGATGCTGATCGGTGGAATTTACTTCATCCAACAGTCGAGCAAAAAATTCCATACATCACGCAATGTTTTACAAATGATGAAGGCGTAATTGTCGCTTCATCTGATTATGTAAAAACGCTTCCCGATTCAATTTCAAAGTGGCTGCCAAAACCAATCGTTTCACTTGGTACGGATGGATTCGGCAGAAGCGAAGCGCGTCCCGAGTTACGTGACTTTTTTGAA
>Ga0172370_10005974_pt1 | contig 15482 bp, 13 predicted proteins | sample LakKiv5m_FD_114538 | JGI IMG/M metagenome (GOLD analysis project Ga0172370, IMG submission 114538) | Freshwater microbial communities from Kabuno Bay, South-Kivu, Congo - kab_022012_11.5m | ecosystem: Environmental > Aquatic > Freshwater > Lake | place: Democratic Republic of the Congo...
AAAGTCAAGGGAACTCGTAGTTTCACCACAAAGGTTAGAGAAGCACTTGAAAAGATAGCAGAAGGTAAAGATTATACTTATGAGGAAGCATTTATAAAAAGTATATTAAAGAAGGGAATAGTTGATGGTGATCCGAGTATTATTAGATTGATTTGGAATTATCTTGATGGAATGCCATTACAAAAGACAGATATTACTTCTGACGGAAATCCAATAGTAATACCAAATGATGTTATAACCAAGTATGGAGCTCCACAACGCACAGAAACAGATAGTTCAGGATAATCATAGATTTAGAGTAATTAACTGCGGAAGAAGATTTGGTAAAACAACATTATCAGTATTGGAAATTGTCGGTAGAGCTTGCTTGATGAAAAAGCAGAATATCGCTTATATCGCACCGACATATCAACAAGCAAGAGATATTGCTTGGGCAGAGTTTAGAAGGATAATGCCTGAAGATAGCAGTGCTAAACCAAAATACAATGAAGGAAGATTAGAGATTAATATAATAAACGGCTCAAAGATTTGGCTTAAAGGCTGGGAGAACATTGAAACACTTAGGGGACAAAAGTTTGACTTTCTAATAATTGATGAAGTCGCAATGATGAGAAACTTCTGGGAGAATTGGCAAGAAGTAATCCGTCCGACTTTAACAGATACTAAAGGTCAAGCAATGTTTATTTCAACTCCCAAAGGATTTAATCATTTCTATGACTTGTATAATTTACAAGACAAAGACAGCGATTATAAGAGCTTTCACTTTACAACTTACGACAATCCTTTTATACCAAAAGATGAAATAGAAAAGGCAAGAAAAGAACTTACGGAAGATAGATTTCATCAAGAATATATGGCTGACTTTAGAAAGACCGAAGGACTTGTTTATAAAGAATTTAACCGAGATAAACACTTATTTGATGAAGTTGGATTTGAAGGACAGAAGTTTCAAGTAGTAAAGACATTTGGCGGACACGACTTTGGAACTCATAACCCTTGTGCTTCAATAACGATTAAGAAAGATAGTGATAATATTTATTGGGTAACTGATGAATGGTATAAAACTGGAAAGACAGATTCTGAACAAGCTGATTATGTGGCTGCTTTAAAATGGAACGAATGTTATCCTGATCCCGAAAGTGCTTCCGGCATAGAAGAGATGAAACGTAGAGGAATAAATGTCAGAGATGTAATTAAAAATAAGGACTCAATCAAGAATGGAATAAACGCAGTCAGAGAACTATTTAAACAGAGGAGATTGTTTATCAGCAATAGTTGTGTCAACCTAATCTGGGAACTTGAAACTTACAGTTATCCCGAAAAGAAAACTGATAAAAATGAAGAAGAAAACCCAATTAAAGAGAATGACCATGCTTGTTTGGTTGGAGATACCTTAATTAAAATGGCAAGTGGAGAGTCAAGGAAGATAAAGAATGTCCTTATTGGTAATTGGGTTAATACTCCAAAAGGTAATTGTATGGTTATTGATAGGGGCTTAACTCAAAAAGATGCCGAGATATACGAGATTGAACTTTCAAATGGATATAAGTTAAAAGGAACTGGAAATCATAAGATATTTACAAATAGAGGTCATATAGCTATTGACTCTTTGCGTGATGATGATATAATTAAGGTATTAAATACTAACTTAATACCTGTATGGAAAAGACAATTGTCTTCAATGGAAAGAGATATAATTGGGATGGTAAATACTATTGCCCAGTTGGCGGATATAAAAATGGATCAAAAAGGCTTCATCAAGCAGTTTGGGAATATCACAAAGGAGCAATTCCAGAAGGATTCCATATCCATCATAAAGACGGAGATAGAACGAACAACGAGATTGATAATCTTGAACCTATATCAATTAAAAAGCATTTATCAGACCATTATAAAAGAAATTGGGAGAAACAAGAATTTAGAGAAAAGATTAGAAAAAATCTTGACATTATCAGAGACAGTGCGAAAATTTGGCATTCAACAGATAAGGGTATTGAGTGGCACAAAAAACACGGAAAAGAATCTTGGAAAAATAGACAAACATCTAAAAAGATTTGCGAGGTTTGCGGAAAAGGATATGAAACTTATTATCCATCAAGAAGCAGATTTTGCCATCAGAATTGTAAAGCGAAAGCTTTGCGGAAAAGAAGATGTTTATAATATTACAGTAAAAGATGAGCATTGTTATTATGCTAACGGAATACTTGTTAAAAATTGTGATGCTTTAAGATATGCCCTATCAATGGAATCAGCTACTAATTCAAAGCCAAAAGTCCATATTTATAGGCCAGATATAAAAAAGTATGAAAGAAATTATTAAACAAGGTATAATTAAATTAAGAACTTTTCTGACGAATATAGAAGTGAATTTAGCTTGTTATTTCAAAGATAAAATATGAAACAACCTTTATCAGCATATCAACCAAGTAAAGATGTAATTGACATAACTATTGAAATTAAGAAAGATTACGAAGAGGGTGTTAGAATCATAGACAAACCTTGGACTGAGCTGAATGACAGATCAGTAATTAATGATATGAATAGGGGACAGATGATGCTTAATGCTTTTGTTGATACTTCCGTTGAAGATAAAAATGAAGCTTGGAAATGGCGAGGAACAAGGTCAATGGCTCGCAATAAAGCAATTGCAATGCACGCTAATCTGACTGCCGCTTATTTATTACCTTTGTTTGTAGCTCAGAATGACAATGACGAAGTTGATAGGGATTTATCTGAGGTAATGCGTGATATTATTGAATGGATGGCTCAACCAATTAATTCTGATTATCAATCGTCTTTTTTACAGGTTGTCTTCGGTATGATTTCTGATCCTGTAGTTTTCTTAGGTGCTGAGTTTTGCGAAGTCTATCAGACTATCAAGGAAAAGACTGATAAGGGTATTGATAAAAAAAAGGTATTAGATGAAGTATTAAGCGGATTTAAATGTCCGATTTGGAGTGCCAATCAAATACTTATCACCAATGCTTATGAACGTAATATCCAAAAGCAAAGGTCTATTATTAAGAGAAGATATTGTGAATATGAGGAGTTAGAAGCTAAATATGGCGATCACCCTAATTGGAGTTATGTCCAGAAAGGAATCAGAAGTGTTTATAGCGATAAAGACGGATTATTCTATGATATTAAAGATCAAGACCATCCCAATCTTGTAGCTGAAGAAATTTGGTATCATCGCCGTAAGGATATGGAGATTACTCTTATTAATGGTATTTATATGGGAGATGATGTTGTCAGTCATAATCCTATAAAGCATCGTGATAATAAGGGAAATCCTAAATATAATGTAGTCCCTTTTGTCTATTTTAGAATCGGAAACCATTTCTTTTATGGAAAATCATTGATGAACTCTTTGGGTTGGGATAATATGCTTTATGATGCTATGAGTGAAGTCGTGATGAATAAGGCATTGTTAGAGGTTTCAACTCCGATTGCTATAACCGGTACTGATAAGGTTGATTCTGAGGTTATATTCCCAAATTCTGTTGTGGCTCTTGAGGATAAGGATTCAAGGATTACTCCTCTATTACCGCAATCAAATATTGTAGCCGGATTCAATGCCTTAAACTCCACTAAAGAATCAATCACCGAGGGTTCGGTATCAGAAACTATGTCTGGACAGCTTCCAGAAGCTAGTCAAAAGGCATTTACAGTCCAACAAGCCCAACAACAGGCTAAAAAGATGATTGGAGCGGTAGGTAAAAATCTGGCTGAATCAATTATCCAATATGGCAGTTTAATGAAAGATATAGCCATTAATTATATTACAGTTCCTCAGATCGATGAATTAGTAAGCGGAAGATTAAAAATGAAATATAAGACATTCGTTCTTAATAAGGAAAAGAGTGGAAAAGAAACTGAAGACATAATCAAGTTTGATGATAGTTTAATTGGAGCGGAAATGACCGAAGAAGAAGAAAAAGTCAAGGGATATAAACTACTTGAAGAAATCGGCTATCCCAAAACCAAGAAATCTATCCGTTTGATAAACCCTGAAATGTTTGCTAAATTTAATTATTTTTGCAAGGTTGATATAGAGGAGATGTTCGTTAAAGGCCAAGAATATTGGCAACCAGTCTTATCTAATTTGTATGCTCAATTGGCTAATAATCCTTTGATAGACCAAGCTGGGTTATTAAGGAAACTGCTATATTCATACTTCCGAGGTGAGGGAGAAGATATGATTAAGGAAGAACAGCAACAGGTTCCTGGATTACCAGTTCCACAAACTCCAATGGGTAATCAAGTAATGCAAAAACAATCGTCATTAGCAACACAAGAATCATTATAATAAAAACTATGAAAGTAAATGGATTTATCCTCGCAAATGAGGACAAAGTCAATAGGGCTATTTACGGTTATAAAACCGATAAAGGCTCATTGATTCCAGGAGTAGGTGAAGATGCTTCACCAGAACAGATTTTATCCGAATATGACCGTTTAGGTGGTTTTATTACTAAGGATGGAGAAAAGGTCAAAAATGGGTCTTTTTATGATTATCAAGCCAAGAAAACAAGGACAGAACCTTTGGTAATGTTTATGACTGACATCGATGGAGAAATCGTAGAAGTATCAGAAGAAGAAGCTAAGGCGGTAAAAGTCGCCAGAAAAAAGAAAGACGAAATCAAAAATAAATTAAAGAGAAAGAAAGTAGAGACTATTGAATAGTATGTTAATTGCCAAGACAATTAAGCTTTTGGGAGGATATACTGAAGATGAAATTTTAACTAAAGCAGTCAAAGACCTTTACAATACGATTTCAACTGATGATATTTTAAGGAAAGACGATGGTTTTTGGTGGCAAGGAGGAAAAACATTGACTCAGGCTGAGTTAGATGTTTTAAAAGCTGAAGCTTCAAATCTGATGAAATCACGTCTATGGAAAGCATTAAAGATGGATATTCAATACCAAGCTAATAAAGCAATGTTTGAAAAAGCCAAATCAGAAAACGATTTAACGGCTGGAAAACTATGGCTTTATACGATCGATTGTATTGAAACCAGACTGAAAGAATTGGCCAACCTAAGCCGTTAAACTGGGATGCGATAAGCTAATAAATAAAATACGGGTATTCCCGATGACACTATGCCTGAAGAACAAAAAGCCGCACAGGAGGCTCAAGAGGTTGAAACCTCAACTGATGATGAAACCACTGAGGAGAAATCCAAAGAGGAATCTCAACAAGTAGATTATAAGGCAGAATTAGATAAGGAACGACAAGCTAGAGAGTTAGCGGAAAAATCTGCAGCTGATTTAGCTTTCAAATTAAGGGAAAAGAAACGCAATGAAGAAGATTATGACGAAGAGGAAAAGCCTCTAACCGCCAAAGAACTTCAAAAGATTTTAGCTGAAGAGCGTCAAGCCAACGAAAAGAAGGCTTTGATGTTTGAAGCTGAAAGAATAGCTGATACCTTTTCCACTAATAGTGAAGAAAAGAGTTTAATACTTGAAATTCACAAAAATAGGTCGTTTCCCTCTCATCTTACTTTATCGGAACAGATTGAAGAAAGTTATCTAATCGCTAATAAGAAAAGAATATTGGGGGAGAATAGCGAACTTAAAAGGGCATTAAAATCCAAGCAGAATGTTAATAATACTTCTGCTAACACTCACCAAGATGAGCCATCAGCTGGACAACCAAAAATGTCTCCTGCTGATGCTAAAGCTCTGGATTTAGCTGGTTTTAAATGGAATGGCACTAAACGTGTCTATGAAAAGAAACTAGCAGATGGAAGGACTTTAATCCGTGATCCAAAAACTAAGAACACTTATCTGTCTTAAAAAAAATCTACAAAAAAACTTTTCCTACTCAGTTAATCTGATGTAGGTTTTTGTTGCATTATAAATAACTTTTAATTTTATGCGTGGTGATTTACAAGCAATTGGCTATGCTGCCAAATTGCAAAGAAGAGTTGCTGCTTCTGCTACTCGTTATGAAGTAGGAGAACCGTTGCACTCTGTAGCTACTTATTCGTCTGGTGTTGCTTCTGCTAATACCTTTGTTTTAGCCGCTGCTGATACACCAGTTATAGGTACTCATATGTTTGGTGGTATTTCTTTATCAAACTGTCAACCATTTTCTACTGGAACCGTAGTTGCTCATACTGCTTGGGCTTCCTGCCCAATCCCTCAAATCGGACTTATCCGTGGTAAGGGTGAAACAGCAGCTAGTATCGATACTGATGCCGAAATTTTGGCAATCATTATGGATGTTACATTGATTGACTATAACGCTACTGGCGGTGTTGATGGCGGTGAGCTATATACCATTAAGAATGCTGCCTCAGCTGATACTTCTGGTTTGACTATTGTTGCTGGTAACCCCGTTAAGGGAACCTTGGATGTAACTATTACTGCCCAGGCTTATCGCAATGATGTTTCCTAATTAACTAATTTTTAAAGAATATGCCTAATCCTACTGGTGGCTTAACCTATGGATTGAGTCCTGATGGATTCAAGACTGCCGTTGATGGCGTGATGTATGAAGAATACACTCGTGAAATGAATCCAGGTTATTTGTCCGCAAGAGACGGTTTCTTCTTCAATCAAGATACGACTGATAAAGTTGCTTATGTTTGGGATGAAGATGCTGGTGTTCCTAATTTAGAAGAGACGGGTGAACAAGAAGATGTTAAGTCTATTGACTCCCGAATCGGAAATCAAAAAACAAAATTCGTCCAGAAGTATGCTAATCAAATTGCTATTTCTGACGAGGCTTTCAAGGCTGATCAGCACGGTAAACGTGCTTCTATCGGCCGTGGTATCGCTAATGCTGCTCGTAGAACTCAAGACCAAAAGACTATTTTGGCTACTTATGGTGATGCGTTCGCCGGTTCTATTAATACTACTCCTGATGGTACGACTTTGGCTTCTAATAGCCATACCACTTTAACTGGTGCGACAGTTGATAACCTTGAAACTGGTTCTCTGACTCCTGATAACTTATGGACTCTAGTGCAATCTCTGGCTAACCAAAAAGGTCAGCATGGTGATGCTGGTTCTCATTTGTTCGAGGGTTTGGTGACTAACTTCTTGCTTTATAAGACGGCTAAGGAAGTTATGAACTCCACTTTAATTGCTAACTCTGCTGAAAATAATATCAATGTATTTGATACTGATTATGGCACTGTTCGCATTGGAGCTTCTATTTTCTTGAACTCAGCTTTTAATTCAGCTACTAACGCTGCTACTTCTTATCATATTGTCTCTCGTGATCATCAGATTTGCCGAAAGACTTTCTATGATTTATCAACCAACCTTGTTTCTCCAGAATACTCTGACAACGATTCGTATGTCTTAAGATATAAATTCGCCGAGAGTGCTTTCCCTGGAACTTGGACTGGCTATGCTGGTTCTAACGGCTCGGTTTAATTAACTAACTAAAAGGAAGATTATGAAAAACTTTTTTGAATCCTTGAATGTAAAATCCTTATTAGTTTGGTTAGTTATTATCAGTCTTGGAGTTTTAGGTGCTGGTTTAGCTGTTAAGGCTTACAATGGTCAACTATTTGGTGATTGTAATAATTGCACCATTAATGTTCAAGGTGCCGTTGAAGCTGTTGGTGATGCTTTGTTAGGTGCTTCTGGAACTCGTTTTCCTAACGGTATTTCTGCCGATAGCACTTCACCGTCTGCTGGTCAAGTTAGGGGTTCTACTTTGACTATCACTGGTGCAGCAACGGCTGCAAGCCTAACAACAACTGGAGCAATAGCCGGCAAAGTATCTGTTAGCAATCTTTCTAATGCCGTAACTACTACTACTTTAGCTACAACTAATACTGGAAATGTTTATAACATTACCTCGTCTACAAACTTTGTTCTTCCTTCAACTTCAACCAACTCTGGTGTTTGGTATAGATTCGTTATTGGCGGAGCCATAACTTCAAATGTTACCATCCATACATCTGATGATGGAAATGATATTGAGGGTGCAATGATTGTAGCTGGTGCTGTAGTTGACTGTGATGCAGAAGATACCATCACTTTCGTTGCTGATGGAGAAAATATTGGTGATTATATTGAAGTATATGGCAATGGAACTGATTGGCTTATCGGATCATCTGGTGCTTTAACGAGTTCTAAGATGACCTGCACAACATCTACTTAAGGATTTTTACTCTGTCCCTCATTATTGGGGGGCAGGAATAAGAAAACTTAATTAACAATATGAAAAACAAATCAATTGTATCATTAATAATCGCCTTTATCTTGGGTATTGCCGGATATGGTGGTTATCAAGTATTGGGAAGCAGGGCTGATGCCGCTACCAATATGATAGGCGGATTAACTGCTTTCTCTACTTCAACCAACTCTGGTATATTACCAGTGAAGTTATTGACTATGGATTCTAACCGTAGGTATGTATCAATTACAAATACATCTGCTACTGCTGCATATTTGTATTTTACTACTGATACTTGGTCTCTTGATGGTTCTGGAACTCCAGCCACTTCAACTATTACTTCTTTAAATGGAATTTATTTAGTTGGTGGAGAATCTTATGATATTAACCCTGATAATATGATTTATGGCCATATCTGGGCATCATCAACGGTTGCTGGTGTTAAATTGAATATAAATTATAAATAATATGTTGGTTGCCGATTTCAAAAGCAATCTAACGGCAATACTACATGGCGGAACTTTGAATAAAGTTCGTAATGTTGAAATGGCTATGGAGAGAGCAGCCAATACAATGCTCTCAAAAATAGACCCGATAGACACTGAAAGGATTGTCGCTTTAACCGCCACAATTCACGATGATGTCTATAACTATGCTTTGCCGGCAGATTACAAAAAGATAATCGATCTTTACCCACAAGACAGAAGGGATAGTTTGGATTCGGCTACCAGAGGTTTTGCTGAGATGTTTGACTTAAGAAAAGAACTAACTAATAAGACTATCACTATTGAATCTAATAATGGCTCAAAGTTTATCCGTATTAACTGGCGTTCTCATCAACCCAAGACTATTAACGAACTCAATACTTTAACGGCTAATGGAACTTGGAGTGCTGTTGGAACAGCCAACGGTCTAGTTGCAGACGATATTGATTATATCTCTGGTTCGGGTTCAATAAAGTTTAACTCCGCAACTACTGGTGATGGCTTACAGAATACCACAATGACCGCTGTTGATTTAACTGATGAAGATGAAGTGGCTGATTTCTGGGTGTGGTTTAAAGTTAAGGATTCAACTGACCTTGCTAATTTGACTTCAGTTTCTCTTGTTTGGGGTAATGACCTGACAACTAATTACTGGACTGGTGTTGCTCAAACAAACCAAGCAGATGGAACAGTTTTTCAAGTCGGTTGGAATCAAGTAAAAATACCGTGGTCAACCGCTACTGAAACTGGAACTGTCACCCCTTCTACCGTTGATTCAGTTAAAATTACTTTTGCCACTACCGCCACTATTTCTGGTTTAAGAGTTGATAATATCACCTGTTCAATCGGTCGCAATTTCAATATCAAATACTATTCTAAATATCTGTTAAAAAACTCGGCTGGAACTTGGATTTCTCGCACTACTGATGATACTGATATTATTGTGTTAGACAATGACGCAATCCAAATCTACTTGCTGGAAACTCTGGGAATTGTCGCCCATCAAATAGAGGCATCTGATTCATCTTTTGATATAAGTTATGCTAAACAGGAACTTGATACTTTATATAAGAGATACAAGTCTGAATATCCAAGTTTTTCTAAAAAACCAATTAACTATTATGGCGGATCACCGTCAAGGGGTCGCTGGTAAAATAAATATAATTTGTGAAACTATCACTGGCAGAAGAAACATTTGGCTACCAAACAGCACAGAATGAGAGTAATACTGACTTTCGTTATCTTGTTGGTGGTTCAAAGAATGTGATGATTGACTTCCAAAAGAAAGTTAAGATTCGTTCTGGTTATACCCGTTTGGGTGTTGCCAATACTGCTTTGACAGAAGTTAGAAACGCTTGGACTTGGATTACTTCTACCGGACAGAAACTTCCTTTAAGAGTTTATGATGATGAAATGGAAGTATATCTGGGAACTGTTGATGGATATGTTGTAAATTCTTGGACAAGGGTTGTAAATGCCTTATCTACCACTGAACAAGTACGACACGCTACCTGGTTTGATACCACTGAGAATATAGACCAGATGTTATTCGTTCAAGGTGATGCCAATATATATAAATGGGGCGGTGGAGTAGCTATCGTGTCGTCAATTACTGGAACTACAATAACTAAGACTGGAACGACAACTTTTGCTCAAAATAGATTCTATACTTCAGGAAGCAAGACTCTAGTCTGTGTCAGGACTGGAACAGAGTACACTTATACGGGAGGTGAAAGTACTACTACTTTAACAGGAATTACTGATACAACCGGTCTTCAAGCCAATGATATCTTGGTTCAGAAAGTCGTCACCAATTCTAATACTCCTGTTGCTTCTCATACCAATAATTATATCTATAACTTTGAAAATCAGATTGTTATCGGTTCTGATGATGACGAGGAAGTATATTTAGCTCAAAATTCTAATTATACCGACTTCACTCCCAGTTCACCTCGTGAAGCTGGAGAGGGTGCTACCCTAACCTTAGATTCTCCTTGTCGAGGCATTGCTTCTTTGGGTTCAACTTTGCTCTTATTTGCTGGACGTTCGTCAATTTTCAAAGCCCAATATGAGCAAATTGCTGTTGGAACAACGCTGGCTGAAACCTTAAAGATTAAAAAGTTAGATGTCGGTGTTAATCAAGGTGCTTGGAATCAAGAAACCATCGTTCCTGTTGGCAATTCACTTATCTACTTGACTTGTGAACCTGCTATCAGGGTGATTGAAAACCCCGATAACCTAACTGGTATCAATCCTAAGACCTTTTCCAACCCAATCAAGCCAGATTTTGATGCTGAAGACTGGGACGATGCCTTTGCTATCTGGTATAAGAATACTTATTATATCTCCGCACCTGACAATTCACGCCTTTATAGCTTAAACTTTATGGAAGATGCTGATGGCAAGGTGATGAGATTCTGGAATCCTCCATTTGTATTGCCTGTAAGAGCAATGTCGCTGATTGATTTAGATAATGGAAACGGAGAACAGCTTTATATTCATTCAAATTCTGTTCCTGAGAGTTATTTGGCCTTTGACGGAGCTTCTGATGGACAATATGACAGTATGGACGTAGCTGACAAGATTGCTATAGATGCCAAAGCCGTATTTGCCTATAACAATTACAAAAATCGTGGAGTTTTAAAGACATTTGACGAATATTATGTAGAGGGTGAGATTACTCCTTCAACAACTGATCTAGAATTAGTTATAAAATATGATTATGAGGGTATTACACAGGAAATAACTAAGACGATTGACGGTTCAAATGATGATATTTTAGAGGGTCAAGTCGGATTCAATTCTTTAGCCCAACAATCTCTGGCTGTTAATCCTTTAGGTGGATTCCTAAACCCCCCGACAGATTCAAGGAAATTCAGATGTATCTTTGAAATAGCCAAAGAGGATTTTCACGAAATACAGGCAACTTTTCAGACTAATGACACTGATAAATACTGGTCAATCTTGGCTCACGGAGCAAACGCCGAGATTTCTAAGAGAAAACCAATAAATATAAAAATATGAAAAAACTAATTTTAATCGCAATCGGAGTTTTGGGAACAGTCGGTATCGCCCAAGCAGCACTCTGGAACTATTATCAAGAACAAGGTTTAAATTTGCCCTCTGTAAGCGATAGAATCGTTTTAGCTACCCAATGTGATATTTCAGGTTATATCGGCTCATATAGCCAAAATTTGGCCTTAGAGAGGTGCTTAAGAGGACAGTCATTATCAGATGAAATTGTTTTAGGTTCAACTTTGCCAATAGCCGGTTCAACCTATACTTTGGCGGGTTCTGGCATAAGTGGATCAGCTACCAGTATAACTCTTAACTCTTTCACGATTACCCAATCAGGCCAGAAGATACAAGATTCTGACCTTTCTGATACCTTTTATGTCACTTTAGAACCAGGAAATACTAAAAAACAGGAAATAGTTTCCTGCACTACAGTCACCCAAAACTCTGGCGGAACAGCTACTTTAAGCGGTTGCTCAAGAGGAATGAGTCCGATTTCACCTTATACCGCTTCTACCACACTTGCTTTTACCCACGGAGGAGGGACACAAGTTATTTTCTCTGATGCACCTCAATTATTTAATCTATATTCTGCTAAAGCAAATAATGAAACTATCGGAGGTGTTTGGACTTATAGTGTTTTTCCAGTAATAGCAACTTCAACTGTTTTACCAACAACTAACGGACAATTTGCTACCAAATATTATGTAGATACTGTTGGAGCTGGTGGCTTTACCTCAGTTAATGTATCAACCACAAGAGGATTATCGGTTGATGGTTCATCACCGGAGAAAGTCGGAATCAACGCTTCCTCCACTCTAGGCGGAGCATTTGACGGAAATGGTGCTTATTATCAAAAGACGACCACTGGCTTATCCAACGGCTCAAATGGAATCGGTATTGACTACGCTAATAACAACACCTGGACAGGCACTAATACCTTTGGTGGGACGACGACTTTGGCGACTACGACTATTAACAATGCAACAATATCAAGTTCAACAATAGTCGGAAACCTAGTTGTTAATGGCTCAACAACTATCAATGGATTTATTCCAAATTATAATTATACACTAACTGCATCTTCTTCTGTTTCATCTACTGAAAATCTAAAAGCAAGTGCTGACACTGAAAGAATACCAAGTATTGGTAATGGTTCATATACCCTAGTTAAGTCTATAAGAGTTCCGTTTTATGGTTCATACAATGTCTTATTTGACTTGCACTCAGGGGCATCACAGGATGCCTTCGGAAAGATTTATGTTAATGGTGTTGCCGCAGGAACTGAAAGACACATAACCAATAATACTAATTATACAACCTTTGCTGAAACTATAAATGTTTCTGCTGGTGGTGATTATATCCAGTTGTATCAAAGAAATTCTTATCCAAGCGGTAATAATAAAGATGTTTATCTTAGAGACTTCAGAATTTATTATATTCTAAATCAATCAACTCCAACCTCAACAGTAATCACTGATTAACCCTCTCCCTCAAATGTCCTCATTAAGAGGACATTTGGAATGAGATGATTAAATATAAAATATGGCAATATATTCTACGGAAAAAGAAATAGTTAATAATCCATTTATTAATCAACCAGTTTCTTATGCTTCTTATTCTCAAGCAGCAGGAATAAAGCCAATTGTTAAACCAGTCACTTCAATTTCTACTTCTAAGGCTATATCTAATCTTAATCAGGATAAAGCCAGGCTAGATGAATTATCCAAACCGAAGCAATACGAATATGCTCCCGGTAAGTTTTATGATGAAGTAGCATTCAATGCGATGACTCCGGAACAAAGAATAAATTTAATGGGATTAGATGTTGCGAAGACTTCTATACCTAAAACAACTGCTGGAACGGTTAGTTATACTAATACCAACGGTCAAGAAGCTGAATTTACTGCCGACCAATTAAAAGACCAATCAACTCAAGACTTTCTTTCTCAAGGAGGATATGTAATGACTAAAGCAAGTGGGACTACTCCTGATGCTACTCAGACAGGTTTAGAATCGTCTGTATCAGGATATAACAAGCAAATGGAAGATTTAGTATCTGGGTTCAATAGTTCTAACATTGACCAAGATCCAGAATTTCAAGCAATATCTTCTAACATTAAACAGAAATTCGCCAAGATGACTGAAGATATGAAGCGGACGAATGAACAAAGAGAATCAGCTTACAAGTCTTTGGGTTATCGTCAAGGAACCACTCAATATGCCGGTGGAGTCCAGTTAGGTATTGAGGGTGAAGAGCTTAACCAAGCTAATGCGAGATTGAGCGAAATTGCTTCTCAAGAAGCATCTGCTTTAAGTGCTGCCAGAGAAGCGTTTAGGACTGGAAAATATGAGCAATTCTCCCAACAGATGAGTATGATTGAAAAGTTAAGGGCTAATAAGCAGGAAGAACTATCTACTTATAACCAGAAACTTGCTGCGGCTGACGCTAAATTACAGGCTAATAAAGAGTTTGAGTTTGAGGTTTATAAATATATGCAAGACCAAGCGGCGGCACAAGCAGAAAAAGCCAAACCGATTACTCTTTCTCCTGGACAAACTATTTACGATCCAAATACTAATGAGGCTATTTATACCGCCCCTGAAAGGCCATCTGATAATAAACCGATTACTGAAAAAGTCGGAGATTCATTGATTCAATGGAATCCAAACACTGGCGGTTGGGATACTGTTTTTGCTGGTGGAACAGCACAAGGAGTTAGTGATGATGCTATGAGTTGGGCAACTTTGATAAGTAATGGAACTTATAAACCATCAGATGTTCCTGATGAATTGAAAAAAGAAGTTGCTAATGTTATGGCTAAAATGCCTCCAAGTGAAAAAGCTATTAACGATGCTCAAAAGATGATTGATTCGATAAAGTTATTAAAAGAAGACCCAGGGATAAACGCTGCTGTTGGTCCGGCATTTACTGGTGCTATTTCACGCACTTGGCTGTCAGAACCATTTACGGGACGAAGAAGTATATTTTTAGGAAAAGCAAATCAGTTAGTTTCAAATTTAGCATTAAGCAAACTTATTGAAGCTAAATCACAGGGTGCTACATTTGGAGCATTATCAGATAGGGAAATGGATATTTTAAAATCTGCTCAGACAGCACTGGGAACTTGGGAGATAAGAGACAAAGACGGAAGAGTTACCGGTTATAAAACTACTGAAAAAGGATTTAAAAATGAACTTCAAAGATTAATTGATGATTATCAATCATTAGTTGATGAAGCTCGTGGGACTACTGGTGGTAATTCATTTGATTCTTGGTATTCAAATCAAGCGCCAGAATCAGACTTAAATGCTATCAATAATATGTTAAGAGATTCTGCTTACGGAAATACTATAGAAGAAAGAAAGAAAAAGATAGGAGAGATGTATGGGCAATCTTTTAGTCAAGGTGGTAGCGGAACACCTATAGCTACATTGAATAAAGTTTCTAAAATACCAGTAGGACAGAAAGCAGGACAATGCGGTAGATTCGTAAATAAACTTACAGGACTTGGATTAGGTGATTCGTTTCAATCTAAAATGTCCAAGATGAATCAAGCAATTAAATATCCTCAATCAGGAATGGCCTTTGTTATGCCGTATAAAAATACTGGACATACTGGAATAATATTATCAGTAAATAATGGAGTAGCAACAGTAAAAGACTCAAATTGGTCACTTGACGAAAAAGTAAAAGTTCATCAAATACCAGTCTCTAAAATGACTGGATTCGCTTATCCTAAAATAGCTTAAAAATATGACACCAGAACAATTAGCAGAATATACAAAGAAAAAATACGGAGTTAGCGTTCCGTCTGTTAAATCACCAGAGTCAAGTGAT
>Ga0172370_10005975_pt1 | contig 15481 bp, 17 predicted proteins | sample LakKiv5m_FD_114538 | JGI IMG/M metagenome (GOLD analysis project Ga0172370, IMG submission 114538) | Freshwater microbial communities from Kabuno Bay, South-Kivu, Congo - kab_022012_11.5m | ecosystem: Environmental > Aquatic > Freshwater > Lake | place: Democratic Republic of the Congo...
TAAACGGCAACGTCGGCATCGGGACGACATCGCCTTCGGCGAAGCTGACAGTCGACGGCCTACAGGCGACAGATGTAGGAATGCTAATCAAAGGAGCTAGCGGACAAAGCGCCGATTTATTCCGTATTAGAAATTCTGCCGACAGTCGACTGTTGACTGTTGACCAGTCAGGGAACCTGACTATTTCTGGCAACGTCGGCATCGGGACCACCAACCCCGGCTATATATTAGATGTTCAGCACGCTTCTTCCAAAATTAACTCTAAAAACGGTTATTTAACAAACGGAGCCGACTATGCTGAATATTTCTATAGCAAAGATGGTAACCTAGAGCCCGGCGAAATAGTATGTATAGATATTACGACAAAAAACTCTGTTAAAAGATGCACAAACTCTGGAGATATGTATGTAATGGGCGTTGTTTCCACCAACTCCGCTTTTCTTGGAAACTCTAGCAAAGACAAAGAAAACAACCCCAACTACTCACAAATTGCCCTTCTTGGTCAAATCCCCGCCAAAGTATCTTCCGAAAATGGAGCAATTGAAATTGGAGACGAACTTACCTCTTCTACAAAATTAGGATACGCCAGAAAAGCAAACCCCGGAGAATCCACAGTAGGCGTTGCACTTGAGAAATTTAGCGAACAAGAAGGAACAATTCAAGTTATGATATCTAGAAAAAATAAAAGCCTAACTGTGGAAAAGGTAGAAGACCAAATAGCCCAAAGAATTGCAGAAATGAATATTAAAGACCAAGTAGATAAATTGGTAGCCGATGCGGTTAATTCTTATAACCTACAAAATAACCTAAAACTTCTTACAATAGACGCTTCGGGAAACATGGTATTGGGATCTGACCCCTCTACAGTAGTTGTTGCTAAAGATAATTTAGAAACCACCAAGGATCTTGCCAATAAAATAAAAACCCTAGAAGAAAAAGTATTGCTACTTGAAGCCCAATTTGCACTTGGAGTAGGCGATACCGCTCCAAATCTTCCTAAACTAGAAAATGTATTTACTATTACCGATAAAGACATATCGGTAGATTCTAACCTTGTTGCCTTTAAAGACTTTAATGTGCTTGGAAAAACCACCCTTTCCGATCTTGTGGTTACTGGAAAAATTACAACGGGGCTTTTGGTTATAGATGGGGTGGGGGAAAACGGCGTTTCGCTTTCGGCACTTTCTGGAGATATGGTTTTACAAAACCTAGTAACCATAACAAGCAAAGGAGATGTGGAGTTAAAAGAGGGTGTAATTGCAGGAAACAGTAGCTTTAGAGAAGTGGTAGTGGTTTCTGGCGAAACCACCGAGGTTGTTATTAACAGAACTTGGGACAAGGCACCAACAACGGTTACTGTTACACCGTCCTACGAAACCACGATTTGGGTGGAAAATGTTACCAAAGATGGGTTTAACATAAAGCTTGGCACCGCCCCAACCACGGAGCAAAAACTGTACTGGCTGGCGGTTTGGTAAGGGTTTTTGGGGGTATTAGGATTTAATATAACTATTATAAAATTTATAACAATTATAATTATTATATTTAAAGCATGGAGAAAAACGAAAATCAGGAAAAACAAACAAACCAAGCCGAAACCACCAAAATCAACGGAGGGTACAAAAACCTTGCCTTTTTTAAACAAGCGGAAATAATTTACGATTTTACAGTAGAATTTACAAAAAAATACATTGATTACAAATCCAGAACTAGAGACCAGATGGACCAAGCTGCCCGAAGTGGAAAACAGAACATTGCCGAGGGTTACTTGCAAAAAAGCGTGGAGGGTAGGCTAAAATTACTTGGGGTAGCAAGAGGTAGCTTTGAAGAATTGTTACAGGACTACGAAGATTTTTTGCGACAGGGTGGTTTTGCAGTTTGGGGAAAAAACCTTCCAGAAGCCAAAGCTGTAAGAGCTTTGGTGTATAACAGTTATAATAGTTATAAAGATTATAAGGGTTATATAGAAGATCCAGAAAAAGCAGGAAATGCAATGGTTTGCTTAATTAACCAAACCAATCTGCTTTTAGACCAAAAACTTAGATGGCTAGAAGAAAAATTTATTAAGGAGGGTGGGTTTAGGGAAAATTTACTAAAGAAAAGGCTGGATTTTAAGAGGGGAATATAACTGTTATAATCTATTCAGAATATAATAATTATAAATTTTATAAAAATTATAACAATTATATTAAGAATTAAGAACAAAAACCAAAACCAAAAACCATGAAACAAACACAGCTTTTTACAAAAACTCGCAGAGAAGACCCCAAAGACGAAACCAGCATTAATGCAAAACTTCTTATTAAAGGAGGCTTTATACACAAAGAAATGGCTGGCGTTTATAGCTTTTTGCCATTAGGACTAATTGTTTTAAATAAAATAATAAATATTATTCGGGAAGAAATGCAAAACATTGGTGCAGAAGAAGTTTGGTTAAGCTCTTTGCAAGATCCAGAAATTTGGAAAAAAACCAACCGTTGGGACGAAACTGTTGTAGATTCATGGCTAAAAACTAAAATTTCCGGCGGAGCCGAAGTAGGACTTGCCTTAACCCACGAAGAACCACTAACCAGACTTCTAAAAAGTCATATTAATTCCTACAAAGACCTACCAAAATACATCTTTCAGTTTCAAACTAAATTTAGAAACGAAGTTAGAGCACAAGGTGGTTTGCTAAGAACAAGGGAGTTTTTAATGAAAGACATGTACTCTTTTAATATAAATACTGCCGAACAAGACGACTTTTATGAAAATAAAGCAATTTCCGCCTACAAAAATATATTTGCAAGGGTGGGATTGGGGGATAAAACCTACCTAACCTTTGCAAGTGGTGGAATATTTGCCAAATATAGTCACGAGTTTCAAACAGTGTGTGAAGCCGGAGAAGATACAATTTTTATAAGTGCCGAAAAAAAGATAGCTATAAACAAAGAGGTTTTAAATCTAGAAAGCCTTAAAGAAGTGTTTTCCGAGCCAGATATGTCTAATGAGTCTTATGAGACCCATAAGGCCAATCTTATTCAAGAAAAAGCAGTAGAAGTAGGAAATATTTTTAGGTTTGGATCTAAATATTCCAAGCCTCTGGGACTTACTTTTAAAGACTCAACAGGAAAAGAAATGGAAGTCCTTGGCGGAAGCTATGGTATAGGAGTTCCCAGATTAATGGGGGTAGTTTGTGAAATCTATAATGATAAAAACGGAATTATTTGGCCAGAAAGTATTGCCCCGTTTAAATACCATATTCTTTGTGATACCAACCACAAAGAAGCTGTTTATCAATCAAACCTTTTGTATGATAATCTTAAATCAAACGGTGTATCGGTACTGCTAGATGATAGGGAAGAAACTATACCTACAAAAATATACGATGCCGATTTGATTGGATGCCCTTACAGAGTCATTGTCTCCCCAAGATCTCTTTCTACAGGCGGAGTAGAGTTGAAAAATAGAAAAGAAACCAAAGGAAGAATTGTTAGCCTGCAAAGCATAGTAAAGTAACCCTTATGACATTCCCCAGACCGTTGCAAAATCTAAAAGATGCCTTTGAATCGTTACCGGGTATTGGCCCAAAAACCGCCGAGCGATTAACCTTTTTCCTACTTAGAGTGCCCCAAGAAAGGTTAGACAATTTTTCCAAAGCAGTTTTAAACCTAAAACAAACCAAAATTTGCCAAATTTGCAAAAATGTAGCAGAGCAAGAGATATGCCCTGTTTGTCAAGACACTAAGCGTGAACAAAATAAAATTTGTGTGGTGGAATCGCCTCTGGATACTATTGCCTTAGAAAAATCGGGCTTTAAAGGGCTGTATCATGTTTTGCATGGCGCAATTAATCCTATTGCAGGAATTGGTCCCGAGGAGCTTTTTATAGACCACTTAATATTAAGAATTAACAAATATATTAAAGATAACACCAGTAGTTTAGAAATTATTCTTGCCACAAACCCCGATTTAGAAGGCGAGGCAACTGCCCTTTATATTAAGAACTTAATTTCTAAAATTGGAAGCGAAAGTATTTTCCTAACTAGAATTGGACGCGGTCTTCCAACCGGCGGAGATTTAGAATATGCCGATGAAACTACCCTAAAAAGAGCAATGGAAGGAAGAACAAAAATATAGTATTTATAAAGGAGCGTTGCCGTCTAACACTTCCCAAGCTTCTTTAATATTTTCTTGCTTTTTGGGACCTTTTTCCAAACTTTCTACATTTTTATCACTTAAATCTTCTTTGGGCAGTTCTTTTTTTGGCGCCAGAGTTACCGAGATGGCAATGGGCTTTCCCATTATTTTGTCTAAAGCGTCTTCTACGATTTTGCGATTTGTAGCAGAAGAAAGCCTTTCTTTATGAAAAGAGTAAAAAGCCTCAATTTTTAAGGTGTCTTTATTTTCATTAAAGCCCAAAATTCGGCATGATTTAAGAAGTGCTTCTACCGAGTGGTTTAAGGGACGCACGGCTTCGTAGAGCTTTTCGATAGAAAAATCAATGCTAATGGGGCGATTAGGTTTATTGGGGGTATTGGGGGGATTAAAGACAACAGCCTTTTCGGAAGGCGCGGAAGGCGCCCCAATAAAATTTGTAATTACAACCTGCAAAGGAAGATAGGGAATATAGGAATATTTTGTTTGGTTTCTGGCATTAATTATTTCTTTAATTAGCAAAGTAATATCTGGTAGGCTGGCCTTTTGCATTTTACTTAAATCAACATCATCTACTTTGGATCCAGCCTTTCCAAATAAAAGCTTTTGAAGATACTCTAAAACTTTATCTATAAAATTTTCAACAGGAATTCCTTTGTTGTAAGCGGAATCCAGAATTTCTAAAGACGATTTAAGACTCTTTTCAATTAAAATAGAATCCACAAATTCTTCTATAAGATCGCCTTGAGTTTCTAAAAGCTCTTTGGAGTTTTCGTTTCCAAAAACCACCTGCTCTAAAAGAGTTTCGGCATCCCTAAAACCGCCTTTAGCAATTTTGGCAATTTTCTTTAAATCCTCTTCTATTAACTCTGGGATTTTTATTCCTTGTTGTTTTTCGCTTTTTAAAATTGTTTCTAGTTTAGAAACAATGTCCAAAACCCCCGCTCTTTTAAGTTCAAACTTCTGGCACCTGCTTTTAATTGTTTCGGGAACTTTGGCTTCTTCGGTGGTGCACAAAATAAAAACTGCATGGGCTGGAGGCTCTTCTAAAGTTTTAAGAAGAGCGTTAAAGGCTTCCGTGGTAAGCATGTGAACTTCGTCGATTATATAAATTTTGTATTTTCCAGTACTTGGCGAAAACGCAACCTTGTCCCTTAGAGACCTTATATCGTCTATACCGCGGTTAGAGGCGGCGTCTATTTCTATAAGATCTATAAAAGACCCGTTTTCACAGGCTATACAATTTGGGCAGTTTTGGCAAGGCTCTTTATCTTTTGTGGGGTTTGTACAATTTAACGCTTTGGCGAGCAACCTTGCTAGTGTGGTTTTTCCAACACCTCTTGGGCCATAAAGAAAATAGGCGTGGGCAAAGTTTTTTCCAAAAATTGCATTTTGCAAAGAAGAAACAAGTAAGGAGCTTCCTAAAAATTCGGAAAATTTTTTGGGGCGGTACTTTGTGTAAAACATGGTGTAATATTTGTTATTATTAACTTGGAAATTTAATTTATCAAGTACAAGTTTGCTATTATGTAAAGTCACTTTTTGTGGTAAAATGCCGTGTGCTTAAATTACCCGTCATTTAGTAATGAGTGCTATTACTAGGAATTTAGAAGTAAGAAGTAAGAATTAGGAATTAGAAATTAATTAGTAATTAAAAATTAGTTATTAGAAATTGGGTATTATATTTTCAATCGTGAGGGGGGGTATTTGTTAATCATGGTAAAAATAAATATAGAAAGTACGGAAACAATAGAACAAGCCTTAAGAAGGTTTAATAGAATTATTTTAGAAGAGGGCATTCTTGATGAAGTTAAAGAAAGGCAGTTTTATATTAAGCCCTCTATTACAAGAAGGCTTAAAGATAAAGAACGACTGGCTAAAATAAAGAGGGATAAAAGATACAATAGGTAGAACTAATAAAGCCCTAAGTCCTAATTTTTAATTGCTAAACTAGTTAATTATGATTCTAGATTCTTTAAAACAAGAACTGCTACAGGCGCAAAGAACCCAAGATGAGGTTAAACTTCGTTCTTTAAGGGTTTTGCTTGCCGAAATAAAAAATAAAGAAATAGAATTTAGAGCTCTTGGAAAGGTGTTACAAGATGCCGACATTGTTTCTATTATCCAAAAAGGTATTAAATCAAGAACCGAGGCAGTGGGGTTATACAAAAAAGGGGGTAGGGAAGATTTAGTTAAAAAGGAAGAAGAAGAAATTGTAGTTTTAAAACAGTATCTTCCAGAAATGCTAAGTGAGGAAAGGCAAGAGGAAGAAATTAAAAAGGCTATTTTAGAAAGTGGCGCTTCGGGAATTTCTGGTATGGGCAAGGTTATGGCACTATTAAAGGAAAGGTTACAAGGAAAGGCAGATATGGGGCAGGTTGGTGCTTTGGTAAAAAAGCTTTTGGAAGAAGGTTCTTATGCAAAATAATTCCTATATTCAGGTATCTCTTGTAAAAGGGAAAGAAATACAAGCTCTAAATAAAAAATATCTAAAAAAAGATTACCCAACAGATGTTCTTTCGTTTAATATTAACGAAACTCTTCCCGATGGAAGATACTATCTTGGTGATGTGGTAATTAATTTGGATTTAGCAAAAACAGAAAGGGAAGTAGCTCGTCTTGCCGAGCATGGAATTAAGCATTTATTGGGAATTCATCATAAAGAAGGGTAGGATTTAATTTTTAATTACTAATTTTTAAGTAATTTTACCAAATGATGCTAATTGGTCTTGGAAATACTGGTGCTAAATACAAATATTCGTTGCATAACACGGGTTTTTTGGCAATAGATTTTCTAAAAGGCAAGGTTTCTAAGGAAATAGTACTTGCAAAAACAAACTGTTTTATGAACGATTCCGGGAAATGTGTTTTAAAGCTTCTTAAAAAAGCTCCAACACTCCAAACATCCCAAAAATTCCCAAGCTTTATCCTGATCCATGATGATATAGATATTCCCCTTGGAAAATTTAAACTTTCCTTTGGTGCGTCGTCTGGGGGGCACAAGGGCGTGCAATCGGTAATAGATACTTTGGGTACCAAGGATTTTTGGAGAATGCGAATTGGAGTGCAACTTCCAAGCTACAACAAGGAAACAGATAAAGCAGAGGATTGGGTGTTAACCAATTTTACAAGTAACGAAATTGCCCTTTTGCAGGAAGTGTTTAAAGAGACAAGCGAATACCTGAAGAACAATTTCTAATTATTAATTTTTAATTACTAAGTTTATTAGGTATTTAGGAATTATTTAGAAATTAATAATTGTGGCTTAAATCTATGCTATCATGTCTTCATGAAACCCAACCTACACCTTTACAACTCATTAACTTGCAAAAAGGAGCTTTTTGTCCCAATTAATCCTAATGAGGTTGGGCTTTATACCTGTGGACCAACAGTATATAACTACGCCCATATTGGGAATTTAAGAACCTACATTTTTAATGATCTTTTGCAAAGAACGCTTACCTTTTTTGGATATTCCGTAAAACGGGTAATGAATGTAACCGATGTGGGGCATTTGGTTGGCGATGGGGATATGGGGCTGGATAAGGTGGAAAAAGAGGCAAAAGAAAAGGGTATGATCGCGTGGGAACTTTCCGAGTTTTATCTTAAGGCTTTTAAATCCGATATGGAAAGGCTTAATCTACTTTCTCCAACAGTTTGGGAGAAAGCTACAGATACTATCCCAGAGCAAATTAATCTGATTAAGCAAATAGAAACCAAAGGCTTTACCTATAAAACTTCCGATGGAGTTTATTTTGACACTTCTAAATTTCCAAGTTATGGAAAAATGTCTTCTTTAACTAACGAGGGGATAAAAGAAGGATCTAGGGTAGATCTTAATCCAGAACGCAAAAACCCCAGAGATTTTGCTTTGTGGAAGTTTTCTTATCGTTCTTCGGATTTGGCTTTGCTTGGGGAGACCTCTGCAAAGCGACAGATGGAATGGGATAGTCCTTGGGGGGTTGGTTTTCCTGGTTGGCATATAGAATGTTCTGCAATTGCCCTAAAGCATCTTGGGAATCCTTTTGATATTCATACCGGAGCAATAGACCATAAGGAAACGCACCATCCCAACGAGGTTGCTCAAACCGAAGTGGCAACAGGAAAACCTATGGCAAATTATTTTTTGCACGCCGGGTTTTTAAATGCCGAAAGCGATACAAAAATGGCAAAATCTAAGGGAAATTTTTTAACTTTACAAAGTTTAGTAGATAAAGGGTACAATCCTTTGGCTTATAAGCTATATTCTTATGGTTTCCACTGGCGTCAAACTGTGGCTTTTTCTTGGGAGGCACTTGGGGCTTCTGCAAAAGCTTTGCAAAGATTGCAAAGCTTTTGCTTTGAATATAATGGTTATAATAATTATAAATTTTATAAAAGTTATATTGATAGCCAAAAACAAACCACCCCCGCTTTTGCAACTCCCTTTGTTAACCGTTTTACCACAGCTTTAGAAGATGATTTAAATATGCCAAAGGCAATGGCTGTTGTTTGGGATCTTATTTCTGTTTCTTCCAAAGAGGGTTGGCAAGAAGAAGCAAGGAAAATGTTACTAAATTGGGATAGTGTCTTGGCCTTGGGTTTTGGTTCTTTAATAGCCCCAAATACCCCACCTGCCCAAACCCCCCCAATTGTTTTATCGCTCCTATCCCAAAGGGAGCAAGCAAGAGCCAGCAAAAACTTTGCCCTTGCCGATAAACTAAGACAAGAAATTAAAGACGCTGGATATCTGGTAGAAGATAACCCAGATGGCCAGCGTCTTTCGAGGATTTGTTCAGTAAGAACATCTACTGAGCAAAAAAGCCAATGCTAACACCCGTAGTATTGTATTTATGGCTGTGCTCATTGTCACCTCCACATCCCCAACACCCCTAATATTCCCAATGCACCTTTGGAAAGTATCAGGGCAGCGGCCACATAAATAACCTACGCCCCGACCACTAATAAACATATGGTCAGGTAGTACGCTACTCGCCTAACAGTTTCCATCGCGACCTCCTTTCTTTGCCCTGAATTTTAACACAAAGCCCCAAATATTAAAAACTATGGGTTGACGGTAGATCCAAAAAATGGTATACTGTAGGCATTAAGTTAATAAAAATTCCTTTTTAAATTGGCTTGGAGAGAAGGGCAGGACTCTTCAGGCCAATTTAGGAAGGAAAAGCAAGTTCCCAAAGTTCCATAGCTTTGGGCCACGGCATAATCTGCCTTTAAATAAAGGAGAGGGTCCAAAGCCTAACTGGTTTGGTGGGCCCACCGAGCCACAAGGCCTTGGAATTTTGGGAATTTTTGTTTGGCAATTGTGATCGCAATAGGTATTTGTGACCATTTTGCTGTACAAAAACGGCAATTCCTATAAAGGAGAATCTCATGAAAGGCGATCGTATCTGTTCGAAGTGTGGTGGAGAAACACCGGTATACCACTATACGCAGTTCTTTCCGGGGCACCGTATCAAAAATGGTTGGTAAAATTGACACTTTAACCTACTAATACAATAAAAAAGAAGCATTGACCTCAAAAATAGACTAAAATTAACCCCTATGACTAAAAAAAACATCCAAACTAAACTGTCCAATTTGTTTGTTTAATTTCTATGTAATAGAGTATGGGAAGAGAGGAAATTCTCAAAGATACTATTGTAATAAATGCAAAAAAACATTTACCCGTAACTACTTAAAAAGGATAAATCTTAAATTAATATTAATCTCCTATCTTGATGGAACTCCTTTAAGAAAAATTGCTCGTCAGGTTGGTAAATCTCCCATGACAATATTTAGAATTTGTAGAAAAGAACTTTTAAAGCTTCCTATCTGTTCCTCTGTAACTAATAGTTATTGTGATATGAAAAAGTTTGGTGGATTTCTTGTTTTTGATGGGAAGTTTCTAAGTGTTAAAGGATATAAAAAAGATATTCCAATTATCTGGGGAGCCGATTACCAAACACACGATATTCCATATTTTATGCTTGCTCCTTCGGAAAGCTATGTTGCTTGTAGGTCGTTTTCTTGGTCTCTAGTTGATCTGTACAAAACATACGGAAACGATCCTAGATGTTTAAATTGGGTAGAGGATTTAATGATAAGAAGAAAAGAATTAACAAACTATCATCAGTTTGAAGGAGCTCCAAATACCACAAACTTAATTGAATCATATAACTCCCAACTTGAGCAAAGAACAAAAGCAATAAAGGGATTTCAATCTTTTAAACATGCAAGAGATTGGTTAAATGGTTTTGTATTAAGAAGAAGATTTTCTAAGTTCACAGATTGTACAAAACCATTCGCCCATCTTAATGGAAAATCACCGATAGAAAACACCAAAAAAGATAAATTAAAACTTTCCAACCCTATCTAAAAAAACAACCATTTTTGATACGGTATCTCTTTCCGGCGACCACCGAAAGTACCGTGGGGGTTTGGGTGTGCCTTTGCTATCGCTGTACTGAGGCATTTAAGGCCGAGGAGGTGGCTAAGGTACGGGCAGGTGAGCGGTCTTGGTGCCGGCGCTGTAGCATCGAGCTGGAGGGGGGATTTGATTGGGGCAGAGGTTGGGTTCGTCCCGGACCCGGGATCTGTCAATCCTGCTTTGTCGGGGCGGTTAACACCGTTACCGAAATCATCAAAGCAGGGCGACCGCTCGACCAGCTACTGGCGTTGGCCACTGGTGGGACCAAGGAGGAGAGGGCATTGGATTTTGCACGTGGGGAAAGGGTTACGGACGAAGAGCAGGCGCGGACTTGGGAAGTAGTAGGAGCCCCGCAAGTGGTAACGGCTGGAGAAGAGGAACCCGGGGTGACCTGGGAAGAACTTCTCGAAAAACTGCAAAGAGGGCTTGAGGAGTAGAAAGATGGCTACACTTCAGGAGTTGTTTGCCCGTAGAGCCGCGCTTAAAGAAGAGCTCGAGCAAGTGGAGGCAACCATTGCGGCCTTTGCGTCTTCCAAGCCAGTGGAAATCTGGACGCGGAAGAACCTCCGAAACACCGGTTGGGTGACCACTCGGCTGGATCGGGGGGCAGAAGATGGCTTGTTGATGGTTTTTTCCGATAGCACTCTCTCAACCCCTGCCGATGAATCGGCCCATGGTGGTTGGGTTGTCCGGAGCGCCTGGGAGCAGTACAAGTTGGCATTCCCAGACGCTATCGGAAATGCTATCGGCGCGTACTAATCAGCATCTAGCTGATTTAGGTCCAACTGAACCGTCAGTGGTTGGTTGGGCTGAATCCTCCGCAGAAGTATTTAATGGAGGGAAACGAGCACCGGTTGGGGCAACTGACTAGTTGGCAAGCTATCAGGCAAGTAAGCCAACGAAAAATTCGGGGGGGCTGGACTCCTCGGAAAATACCTGACAAGGGTGGTTGATACCTTTGCCTTCTGCTTTGTGTGACAGTCTTCTTGGCTGGTTCATCCAAAGTTGAGTCGCCGGGCGACTTCAGAAGGAAGTCCTAGTTTTTGGATGTCCTAAAAAATAAAGGCTCCAGAGGCGAAGATGATAAATCAACAAAAATACCTTTAAGGGACTGCATTTATCTGCGGACAACTTTCTTTAGTGACAGTAATGAAGGCTTTTGCTTTCAGAACATAAATTTTAGCAACCCCATACTGCTTGGGACAACTCCCATAAAAACCCTTGACATTTGTATTTCCAATAATATACATATATAGTATATTATGAGAAACATAAATAAAGAACCCAGGTCCACCTTTTTAATGAATAAAATTAGTAACTTGCCGTATTTTTCTCTGCTTTCTTTAAAAGGGTTTGGTATAAGTGATGAGTATTTAAGAATCGTTTTTTCAAGGCGAGAAAAAAAAGGTGAGATAACGCGGTTAAGAAATGGTTTATACGCTACGAAATATGGATTAGACAATCCAAATTTTCCTGAATTTGCATCCACAATTATGGTAACACCCTCTTACCTAAGCGTAGAGTATGTTTTGGGAGAACATGGGGTTGTTTCGGAAAATGTTGCAAGCTATACTTTAGTAACAACAAAAAAGACAGCTACGATAGAAAACAAAATAGGCAGGTTTTTATACCACAACATAAAAGATAGCTTGTTTTTGGGGTTTAGGGTTGTAGACAATACCCACTATTCCTTTTGCAAAGCAACTAAAGCAAAGGCCCTTTTTGATTATCTTTATTTTAGAAAAAACTATCTGTTTAACAAAGATACGGTGCTGGAGCTTAGGCTTAATTTGGAAGGATTTACTACCAAAGAAAAAGCAGAATTTAACAAATATGTATTATTAGAAGGATCCAAAAAGATGAGTTTTATTGCCGAAATGCTATGGAAGAGCTGATTTTACAGTTAAAAAGGGTTATAGCAAACTCTGGAAATAAAAGTTCGCTTTATTTAAGAAACCTTCTTAAAGTTTATTTGCAGGTTTTGGTGTTGGATTTTATCTACGGACAAAGCAAATACAAGCATTTGGTCTTTTATGGAGGTTCGTGCTTGCATCATCTTTTTGGACTTCCAAGGCTGTCGGAGGATCTTGACTTTGTTGATTTTTCAAAGAAAACTAGCCTTAAGGCATTGGAAAAAGATTTAGAAAACCACTTTTTAAGAAATTATCTAACTACTATTAAAACCGCACGCCAAAAATTTAGAATTTACCTTAAGTTTCCAATTCTAAAAATGCTAAATTTGGCAAAAGGGGGGGAGTCGGATTTGCTTTTTGTTAAGGTAGAAATTTTTATACCCAGCAAGGATTTTGGAAACTATATTACGCAAATAACACCGTACTTTAAGAACAACAAATCGCTAATGGTCGTCTCCTTTGATTTGCCGACCCTTATGGCCACTAAAATTAATGCTATTTTAAATAGAAGGTGGGAAAGGGTAACAATATCTGGAGAAAAAATTATTGCCAAAGGGCGCGATTATTTTGATCTTATGTGGTATTTACAAAAAGGAATAAAGCCCAACATGAGCTGTGTTTGGGGAGTAGGTAGCCTAACTGCACTAAAAAAAGCCCTTTTAACGAATGTAGGAAAACTAGACCACAAAAGTGTAGTGGTTGATTTAGAGGCTTTTATTGATAACGCCGAATTTTCCCAAAGCTTGGGCTTGCAGATAAAGGATATTCTTAAAGGGCAGGTAAATTCCTTGGAATGATCAAACCTGTGATAGTTTTACAAAGGGATGCCATTGTTTGTGTTATTATTGGTTCGTGAAATCCCGTAAAGTTAAAAGACTTTCAATACGAACTTATGCTTTTGTTGATGCTTCTAATATCATTTATGGAACAAGAAATGAAGGATGGAAAGTGGATTTTAGAAAGCTTTATAAATACCTAAAAGAGAGGTATGAATGCAAGAAGATTTTTTACTTTGCTGGTGAGGATAGCAAAAACATCAAGCAAAAGAATTTTTACAAAAAACTAGCCGAATTTGGTTTTAAAACCGGTAAAAATTTACAAGCAGGAAGATGGTACTAGGGTGTCCAGTTTAACAATTTCACTGTATTAAAGGGTATGTTAGAGTACGAATAAAAAAAGGCGGAGATTATGAACATCACCGCCTCATGTTTTATGAACCAATAGTAGTTTCTATTTACATAAATGTCAAGCCACAAAACCTACTATGCTAAAATGTTGAGTATATGAAAATTGAAGAAATTAAAATAAAGCAAGGGGTATATCTATATGATGGTAAGGTACCTGTTAGAGTTATTCTATACGAGACAAATTTTAGTTCCGGGTCAGGGGACTATGAAGATCCAAAGGAAATTAGAGAAGACAAAGTTGGCAAATTTTACGGATATAAGTACGAATCGGCTGGTACACCCGGAGTTTTTAATAATGGAGGTTTTGAAGGTTGTTATAAATCCGAAAAAGAAGCCACCAAGGCAGTAGAAAAGCAATTTCCATCAATTATCTGGAATTAACGGAGTTAATACAATAATGGAGAATTTCTATGAATCTTTACAGGTTTAGCCCTATAAAATCAAAAGAAGAGCTACTCAAGGCCATAGAACATATTCACATTGAAAGTTACAAACTTTGCAAGCAATCTTTTGGGCATTATTTGCCAAACGCTGGAAATATGGGTTTTTTTGCCACTTTGATAGCGAGTTTGAGTTTTTAACCGAAGTCAGAAAAGAGTTAACAGAGCCTTCTAGTAACCCCGACCAAAAATACTTTCGGTTATTAAAACCAATTGTAATACCTGCTACCTCCAGTATTCCTGAAACCACTTATGAGTATTTATACATAAGAAGACCAGATCCATATAGATCCTATGTAGGAGATATCTACTTTTATTTAGAACCCGAAAGGTACAAAGAGCTCAGACAATCTCTGTTGGATGGGAAAAAGATAAAAGGGGCAAGAGTATTTGACCGACCGGATTTGGACATGGTAGAACTTTACGATCCCGATGTTGATGTTTTGGCCTATGTTAGCACCGAAAAAATGAGTAGTGCGGTTAGGATCAAGTTATCGGAACATACAAAGCTCTAGCAAACTATACGAAAAGGTAATTAGTTTTACCCCATCCCGCAACTTACGATTGTTTATTAGCCTTGGGTTAGCGCTATCGCAGTTTGTGTTATTATTTGCTCATGAAATCCTCGAAGTCTAAATCCCGACCCAAAATTTATGCTTTTATTGACAGCCAAAATTTAAATCTTGGAACTAGCAAAAATCTTTACAATCGAAATCGCAGATTAATATACCAAGGCTGGAAATTGGATTTTAAAAGGTTTCGCCAATATCTGTGGGATAAATTTAGAGTAAAAAAAGCATTTTTGTTTATTGGGTACTTGAAACAACACGAGGACCTCTACGAAATGTTAACCTCATTTGGTTATACCCTAATTTTTAAACCAACTGTTACCGATAATCAAGGAAAGCCCAAAGGGAATGTAGATGCGGAACTTGTATTGCATTCTTCGGCAATTGAATTTTCAAACTACGATGAAGCCGTTGTGGTGTCGGGGGATGGAGACTTTTATTGCTTATACGAATTTCTCTTGAAGAAGGGGAAGCTACTTAAAATTATTATCCCGAACAGAAAATCAGAATCATCGTTATTGGTCAAATTCCAGGAATATAAACTTCTTTTGGTGAGGGACAGAGCAGTTTTGGAAGCTAAATAAAGGCGGGGGGCGTAGCAATATGCCACTTGAGCATATGGTCGTATTCCCCCTCATGATTGGATCTATTTTTGCAAATTAATTAGATTTTGTCAAGCAAAATATGACGACTAACTTAAGTATAGGGATGGTTATTCCACAATCCCACATTTAGACTTTAACTTCAGTTTTAGTATTCCGAACCCAAGAAAAGAGAGGATAATTGTAGAAAGAGATAAAAAGGGAAGAATAATAACTTCAGAAGCTCCA
>Ga0172370_10005981_pt1 | contig 15468 bp, 14 predicted proteins | sample LakKiv5m_FD_114538 | JGI IMG/M metagenome (GOLD analysis project Ga0172370, IMG submission 114538) | Freshwater microbial communities from Kabuno Bay, South-Kivu, Congo - kab_022012_11.5m | ecosystem: Environmental > Aquatic > Freshwater > Lake | place: Democratic Republic of the Congo...
AGAGAGAGAAATTGTCCTTCCAAAGAAACCTTTTGGCCAAAGATAGCGTAACTTCATAGTTACGCCATTGTATGATCCCCGCATAAATTAACAATGTGTACGGGAGCTATCTGGTCCTAGACAACTAGTCTGTTTCTAATTCCAATTCTTTTTCTTCATCACGTCTAATATAACCGGAATATTCATGTTTTTTAACATTATTCGGTTTGAACAGAAATGTTTCGATAGTAAAATTTCCCGATTTGTTTCCTTTTAAATGCTTAATATAATCCTTTGAGGGATTTTCGATAAATTCGACCTGAGGAGTGTCGCTTTGGATCGTTTGATTAGTGGCCATAAGTCCCAAAGGAGCGGCGTTCGGGCTTGTGATAATTATTAAAACTGGCGAACTAACAAACGGAAGATTAGGAATAACTGCAGTTAGGTCAAACCAATCAAGAGTGTCTTTAATGCCTTTTTGATCTCGAAAATAATCACTGTGCGCAAGTTTTGGATAGGTTTTGGCATTGGAACCTGGGATTTGAGAACTTGAAAGAAGCACTGTACCATCTCCATCGCGAAAGTATGTTCTGGTTGGTTTGCCGTCAACCCAAAGACCTTTCGCTTGGTCTTTTTTATTGGGATTGGAAACAGCAAACATCCTGTCAGTATCAAATTTTATTCCCGAGAGAGTTCGCAATGAAGATGTAAAATTTAAAGAAACGATCGAAACTTGTTCTAGCGTGAGGTTCTTGTTAATAGGGTTCATTGCGGAATAGGGCTTATTTTGGATATATTGCACCACAGGTAACAGATCTCTCACTCCGGGAAAGTTACTTTGCATTTGCGTGACCGGATCGCTTTGAGTTTTTTTAATTAGTCTTAAAATAAACTGTTCGGCGACATTCATTAATATATTTGAATTGTCGGCATCTAATCCTGACCAGAAACGGTAGGCATCAGTTAAACCTTGGTGGGGTGTTCCCGCAGTTACTACTCGATTAATTTTCTCCGAGCAACCCACAATCTTTTCCATGCAGTATCTGGTTACCAACCCACCCATACTGTGGGACGCGATGTTAACTTTCTTTCCGGGATTTTTTGGCAGAACTTCATTTTCAAGATAATCATTTAGCCAATCTGCTGTTGTTTGCACTGATTTTCGATAGTCGTAAGCAAACACAAAATAAGTTTGGTTTTCGGTCAGACCAGCGTTTCGTAATGCTCCCAATAGGGGTCCATAATAGCGATTACCAAAGATGGGAATAAGATTCCAATCTTCATACGTGGAATTTTGGTCGCCACCAACAATCGGATTTGCCCAACTACCACCAAAACCGGGCACTAAAACTACAGGATTTGGTCCAGATGATGGTATTGGTGAAGGATCAGGAGTTGGAGTGGGTGAAGGAATGGGTGTTGGCGATGGTGATGGTGATGGCGTGGGAGTGGGTGTCGCAAAAGGATCAGACCCATCAGCATTAGCAACATAGATTCCGAGTCCTTCAACCCCAACATAAATTCGACCACCCTTAGCATCCAGACCCCAAGTGTTCGCTGATCCCCAAGCCGGATCAGCTATGTTTTCCCATGTTTCAGCGCCATCCGTGCTCTTCCAAACTCCACCACCGTTACCAATTTTAGTTGCGTAAAGAGTTTCGTCAATGTCTTTTACTAAACGAAACACAAGTGAAATACCCATATTAATATTTTTTAATGCCCAAGTGGCCCCATTGTCTTGAGATTTAAATATTCCAATACTGCTTGATCCTGAATATATGGTGGTCGGAATACTAGAATCAACAACAATGGCTGGGTAAGGAGCATTAGATAAAGAGAGTGCGCTCCAATTATTACCACCATCTAAACTAACATATAGATTCGTATCACTTCCTGCAAATATTCTATTGTGATTTGTTGGATCAATATAAATGCTAAGACAGTTTTTTGATCCGTATGTGCTTTCGCCAACTTTGATCCAGGATATGCCACCATTTGTTGTTTTATATATTCCACCGTTTAAATTATTGTCACCGGTTCCGACAAATAATATATTGTCATCCGTTGGGTCAATGGTGATATAACGTAATTTTGTGGTGCCGAAGCTATACTGTGTCCAATTTATTCCAGAATCAGAAGTGCTAAATACGCCCTGTTCATATGTACTTACCCAAATTTTATTTATAGAAACCCTGCTTAGTGCTATAGCATTTACATCTCTACCTAATTCCATAGGTAAAATATTTAAAAAATTAATTCCCCCGTCTGATGATTTAAATAGTCCAGAAAATGAACCATTTCTCTGAGAAGCAAAAACAGTAAAACTATTTATTTGTGATACTCGTACATCTTGCGAAAAGTAGTCAACACCGTTAGACTTTTGCCATTGCAATGTGGCTGCGTAGGAGATTTTAGGCCCATAAGCTAGTAAAAGTATAATACTAGCTGATACAATGCTTAAAAATTTTTGAATATATCTCACTACTATAAACAGTACAATTATTTGTTTTAATATGTCAATGAATAAAAAAAATAAAATTATAGTTAGCATAATTATTCCCTTCTTTAACGAAGAACAAAATGTAATCAATTGTTTAGAGAGTCTTATAGCTCAAAGAGGTCCAAAAAGTGAAATTATTTTGGTAAATGATGGATCGACTGATAATTCTTTAGCTAATTTAATGGGGAGTGTTTTGGCAAAGAAAAATCATAACGTATTTATTTTTTCTAAGAAACATAGTGGACCAGGATTATCTAGAAATTTTGGGGCATCAAAAGCTAAGGGAAAAATATTAGTCTTTCTTGATGCTGACATGGTTTTTACAAACGATTTTATAAACAAACTAATTTCACCTATTGTTAAAAACAAAGTAATAGGGACATATTCGAGAGATGAAATGTTAGAAAATCCCGAGAATTATTGGGCACGGTGTTGGAATATTGGAAGATTTGCTGCTGCGGGAGTTTTTTCAAAATCTTATTTGAAGACGATGATACCAAATCCCCTAGTTGGTGGTGGAGTATTTCGCGCAATTCTCAAATCTAAATTTGATTTAGTAAATGGTTTCGATAACAGCGGCGAATATACCGATGATCTGTCACTTAGCCGCAAACTTGGTGAAAGGGCTGAACTAGCAAATAATGCAGTTTACTTCCATAAAAACCCCGGAACAATAAAAGAAGTTTGGGAACGTGCTGGTTGGATAGGAAAAAGTAGTGATTTTTTAGGTTCTAATAAGAGAAAAATTCGTAATCTTATATATTTTTCGCCAATTATCTCATTATTTAAAGCGATGATAATATCATATAAGTTTAGTTACTTTCCCTTCGTTATTTTTAAGATTGTATACGATTTATCAATTTGGATAACTGTTATTAAGAATTTATAAAGCTATTTTTTATTCAAAAAGGGTTTTTAGATGGCACAGTCGGTTTTACAGTATGTATACTTTTTTCTATATATAACCTATTAGAAAAATTAAAAACATGGCAGCTACAGGGATATAAATTAATATGAAATTAGCTATAATTAGAGGTGATTTTGCTTCTCCGTGGGAATTACAAAATTTTACTCCTTTATGTAAGTCTGAGAATGTAAGTTTATATACAGGATTATTCCCGGTTTCAAATTTGGGGAGTTTAACTGAGTTTAAAATTATAAAACTTCTCAGCCCTGCAGATATAAATTTTGGACGCGTCTCAAGAATTAAGATGGCAATTGTTAATCGGATGTTTGGCGACGCGCATTTTTTATTTGGGCTTGAGAATAATCTTAAAAAAGTAGATATTGCGCATTGTGCCGAAACCTATTTCGGGTTTACCCAACAAGCAATTAATGCTAAACGAATGGGGTTTGTAAAACGAGTTGTTTCGACAGTCTGGGAAAACATTCCATTTAACAATGAGTCAATCCCAGAAAGAAAAAAATTTAAAATAAGGTCTTATAACAATATTGATCTATTTTTAGCTCCAACCCAAGGTGCCAAAAACGCATTAATCGCTGAAGGGGTTTCTGCTAAGAAAATAAAAGTATTGCAACCTGGTGTTGACCTATCACATTTTTCTAAAAAAAATGTCATTAAATATAGAAATTTAACATTAAATACAAATATTAAAATTTTATTTGTAGGCCGATTAGTAGAAGAAAAGGGGATTAGAGATATATTAAATATTTATCTTGAAATTAAAAAGGAGTTCCCGAACATTGAATTGATTATTGTTGGAAATGGTCCGTTATCGTCATTAGTTACTAATACAATATTTGAAAATAAGGATTCAAACATTACTTGGTATCCATCAATTTCATATGACGATATGCCAAAAATTTATTCAATATCGGACATTTTTATTCATAATTCTAAGGGATCTTCAACTTGGTTAGAACAATATGGGATGGTTATCATTGAGGCACTTAGTTGTGGTTTGCCAATTATAGCTTTGAATAAAGGTTCTTTACCTGAAATTATTGGAACTGCTGGTTTACTTGCCAACTTAGTTTCAGATCTTAAAAATAATCTCATTAAATTAATTCAAAATGAAAAAATTCGCGAGAATCTTTCTCGTAAGGCAGTAGTCCTGGCTAAAAAGAAATACGATAGAAATATATACTCAAACAAATTATTGATTATGTATAAAAAATTGCTGGAACATGAGGAATAATTGTAAGATTTGTGGCTGCGAAAATTTAAAAACCAGTCACATTTTTTCTCCCCCTTCTCATATTACTTGTTCTTCTACAGTTTAATTCGATAATAATTATCAAAAATAAAACGAGTAGGAGTTTATAGTAAAAATGAGGCTTAGTTATGCTAAAATGCCAGATAATGAAACAATTGTTAGCTGATTTATACCGATTTATATTTCTCCGCAAATCTCTTCAAAAAGTAAATGCACACCTTTACAAACTAGTATTGCGAGGGATCGGAATCTTAAATGCCGAATCCTATGCAATTACAGGTGAGGATTTCTTTTTAAAATTTTTAAAAGAAGAAAACGAGATATCAACTGTTGTTGATGTTGGTGCCAATATTGGCGATTATTCCGCCCATGCTCGTTTATTCATTCCTCAAGCCAAAATATACGCCTTAGAACCACATCCGCAAACTTTTAAAAAGTTACAGCTATCTGCAACTAAAAACAATTTTATGGCTTTTAATTTTGGTTTAGATGTAAAAAAAGGAATTAAAAGTCTTTGGGACTATTCGACAACCTCTCAAAAGAAATCTCTTCAGCCAGATTCTGCCTTGTCATCAATATATAAAGATGTTGTCGAGGGACTTCATGAACAAAAAGCCCAAGCATTTAAATGTAAATTTACGACATTGGATGAGTTTTGCATGAAAGAGAAAATTCAGTCGATTGATCTTCTAAAAATTGATACCGAGGGGAATGAATATCAAGTATTGCTAGGTGCCAAAAAAACTTTGGCGGCGAACAAAATTCGCTGTGTTCAATTCGAGTTTAATGAAATGAACGTTTTCAGTCGAACATTTTTTCGAGATTTTATGATGTTGCTGCCAAACTATAAATTTTTTCGATTGATGCCCTGGGGATTAATGGATTTGGGAACATATCGACCTTTAACTCACGAAATTTTTGGCTTTCAAAATGTTGTAGCGATTTTAAATAAGTGAAGAAAAGAATTTCCAAAAAACCTTCTGTAATTGCCGTATTTGTTAATTGGAATAACGGTCAAGATGTGATCGATTCCTGTAAGACAATTCTTTCGTATAACGATGTTGAAAAAACGATAGTTGTCGATAATGGTTCGACCGACAATAGTCTGACGCTGCTAAAAAAAAGTTACTCGAAACAACTTGTCATTATTGAAAACGGAACGAATCTTGGTTTTGCCAAAGCAGCCAATAGGGGAATTAAAAAAGCGCTTGAATTGGGAGCTGATTACATCATTGTTCTTAATCCTGACCTAATTTTTAAAAAAGGATTTATTGCTAAGTTGATTAAATCCGGTTTAGATATGGCCCAAGTTGGCCTAAAATTTAAACGAGATGGTCAATGGGTATACGGTTTTGGGGGAAAAATTAATTGGGTATTGGGTCGAAGTTGGTATATGGAAAATAATAAACCAGTTCATCCGATGCCGGGAACTCCTGTCGATTATGTTAGTGGAGGGGCCACGTTAGTAAAGAGAGAAGTATACGAAAAAGTTGGGCTATTTGATGAAAGATTTTTTATGTATTTTGAGGACGCAGATCTTTCTCTTCGTGCCAAAAAAATGGGATATTCAATGGGAATGGTGGAAGACTTCTTTATTGAACATAAACTGGAAATTCACAAAGTGACCAAAAATTGGGGCAAAATGAAGAAAAATTTAAAAAGTAATTTCCAATTTATCGACAAATGTGTTCCTTGGTACTTCAAACCAACCGCTTATGCTTATTGGTTTATTTTAGCTGTTAAATCCTGGTTGAGTACTGTGGTTTAAAGTTGCCCACGACATAAATCTTGTTAAGCCTTCTCGAAGATTGACTAAAGGTTTGTAGCCTAACTTGTATTTAGCTCGGCTTATGTCTGCCAGTCGATGGGTAACATTAAATTCGCGTGGAGAAGGAATAACTTTGATGGGTGGTTTTCTTCCAGAAATATCAACAATTAATTCAGCTAAATTTCCCAGCGTAGTAGACTTTCCAGTCCCAACATTATAAATTTCTTGGGAATAACTGCTAATTGCTGCAAGAAGACAAGCATTGACGACATCATCGACATAGGTTAAGTCTAACGACCTTGATGCGCTTCCCTCAATATTAATTGGCTTATCAGATATCGCAGCGGTTACCCATCTGGGAACAACCTCCATGTGTTTTGTTCTAATATCTGATTTTGGTCCGTAGACATTAAAAAATCGCAGTCCAACCCAATTAAGAGCAGATCTCGCGAAATCTTCTTCACTATCGATTTTGGCGGTACCATACGGAGTGTACCCTCTTTTTACGGGTTCCGATTCGGGAATCGGGCAAGAATCTGGTTCGCCATAGACAGTTGCTGATGACCCAAACACAATTCTAGGATGACGGTTTGATTCATTGGCAGCACTAATTAAGTTTCTTCCTCCCTCAACAATTACTTCTCGGCAAAGTTCGGGATGTTCTTGAGCCATAGTTAAACGAATTACAGCTAGATGAAAAACAATGTCAGCTTGTGCTAATGCTGCCTGAACATCAACTGGGTTTCTTATATCCCCATCAATTAAATATAATCTTGGGTCATTTCCAAGATGGGGAGCAAGATTCTCAGTGGTTCCTCTTTGGCAATTGTCGAGGACTGTAATTTTTGATACTCTCAATTTTAATAATTGGTCAACTAAATTTGAGCCGATAAATCCTGCCCCGCCAGTGACTAGAATATTTTTGCCCTCGAGTGTGTCAAACATACCTGCAATAATAGCGATGAGATTCTATTCTGGCAATAATGACAATTATTTAAAATGAAAACTAAGATAATTATCGGTGTTTTCGCCTATAACGAAGGTGAAAAATTATCACTTACTCTTTCGCGCCATCCTAAAAAGAGAAATTATGACCTTCTAGTTGTTGATGATGGGTCAAACGACGACTCCATTCAAAAAATTCCTTCAGATGTTTTGTTAGTCAAAAACAATAAAAACATGGGAATTGGTTTTTCCATGAAACTCTTTTTTAAATACGCGTTAACCAATTCATATGAAATAATTGTAATCCAAGCGGGAAATAATAAGGATGATCCACTGGAAATTCCAAAATTAATTGACCCGATATTAAACAATCGAGCTGATTTTGTTCAAGGGTCGCGATTTTTAAAGGGCGGGTTCTATGGCAATACCCCGATCTATAGAATTTTTGCGACCAAATTTATTCATCCATTTCTATTTTCTTTAGCTACAGGTAAAAAAGTGACTGAGAGCACTAATGGTTTTAGAGCTTTCCGAGTGCGTCTTTTAAAAGACAAGAAAATTAATTGGCAACAATCTTGGCTTGATAAATATGAATTGGAACCGTATCTTTTGTATAAGGCGATAAAATTAGGCTATCGGCACATTGAAGTGCCTGTAAATAAGATTTACCCCAAAAAGGGAATCAGTTATTCTAAAATGAAACCACTAATTGGATGGTGGAGTATCTTAAAACCTATATTTTACTTATGGTTGGGAATAAAAAACTAACTACGCATCTTTTTGTTATTGCGATCTACCTAATCCTCTCTATTGCCGTTACGTGGCCATTAGTTTTTCATCTGAACTCATTAGTCATTGACCCTCACGATGGTCTGTTAAATACTTGGATGTTAAATTGGGCGATGCACAGTTTTTCTTCTGGATTAAATGGTTTAGTGAACTACTTTAATGCTAATATTTTTTTTCCATTCAAAAATACCTTTGCATTTTCAGATTTACAATTACCATTGGGTTTAATTACTGCCCCGATAATCGCGATCACCGGAGAACCTCTTGTCGGTTACAATTTTTCAATTTTATTAGGTTTCGTTTTAACTGCCTATTCGGCATTTATTTTTTCTAATTATCTAGGGCTACGTAAAGATTTATCATTTTTTACAGGGCTATTAATCAGCTTTTCCACTAGTCACCTTTCTTATATTACACACCAACAAGCATTTCATCTTTGGCCAATAATTTTCGCAATCTACTCACTACTGTCAAACAAAAAAATATTATTTATATTTTTTCTCTGGGTTAGCAGTCTAAATTTTATAATGAATCTCTACCTCTTAATGTTTGCTTTTGGAATTTATATTTTGATATTTCTCAAAGACATTAAAAAATGGATTCTAAGTTTCGGGATTGGTCTGGTGCTTATTCTTCCGTTTTTAATTCCCTACTTATTAGTTTCTCGGCAATTTAAATATACTCGGCCGATAACCGACACAATTCATTTTTCTCTTCATTATGATGATCTAATTAATGTTGGCAAATTTAATCGCCTAAGTAATTATTCAATTCTAAATCGACCATCAACTCCAGCCTTTTTTGGAGTCGCAGGATTAATATTGGTGGTATCTCTTATCTTCTTCGGTCGCAAGAATTTTACACTGATAAAAATTAAAGACGAACGAAGAATTGCACTATATCTTTTACTTCTAGGGATTTTATTTTTTATCCTTTCCTTTGGTCCGGGATTTCATTTGTTTCGAAACACTGTCCACGTAGGTCCCATTCCGCTAGTCCCTACTCCCTATTTAATTTTCTATTATTTACTCCCAGGATTTCAAGCTTTTAGGGCACCTTCAAGATGGATCTTATATGCTTTTGTGTTTTTAACATTAGCATCAATTTATATTCTAAAACACAAAATCAACCGAAAAGTTATCTTAATTCTTAGTGCGTTCATCATTTTAGAATTAAATGTGCCGTTAACTTTCTATCACGTTCCAGCAGTTAACGAATTTCCACCTGAACAAGTATGGCTAAAAAATAATTATGAGGGGGCGCCGATTGTTCAATTTCCTATTTATAATTGGGATGACACCTCTCCTTTAATGAAAGGATCGGAGCAAGTAAATTCTGGGTTTGGCGTGGAAACTTTGAGGGAATATTATTCCACCATTCATTGGCACCCGATGTATAACGGCTATTCTGGTTTTTCACCTCCAGCGTGGGAAAAAAGTGTTAAATGGCTGCAAAAGGAATTTCCATCAAAAGAGACAATTAATTTTCTTAGAGATAAGGGAATTAAACTAGTCTTAGTACCAGTTGATTGGCAATCTAGAATAAGTGCGTTTAATGAATTAAAATTAGTGCAGAGTTTTACAAATACTTTAGTTTATACATTTAATGATTAGTGCCGTTGTTTTAGCTAAAAATGAAGAGAATAATTTGGATCGATGTCTATCATCACTGTCATGGGTTGATGAATTGATCGTGATTGACGATGGGTCGACAGATAATACTCTCAAAATTGCTAAAAATTTTAAGGCCCAGACCTATGAGAGATTATTGAATAATAATTGGGCCGAACAGCATAATTTTGGACTAGAAAAAGCTACTGGTGATTGGGCGATGTTTGTGGACGCAGATGAGGAAGTTTCGTCAGAATTAGCAAAAGAAATTCAAATAAAAATTAAAAATTCGTCGGAAATAGTTGGCTATTACCTAAAACGATATGATTGGTTTTTGGGAAAGTTATTAACCCATGGGGAAGTGGGGAGTGCCCAGTTTTTACGATTAGCAAAAAAGGACGCAGGGAAATGGCAGCGCCAAGTACACGAAGTTTGGAAAATTGACGGAAAAACTTCGCAATTAGATAATCCTTTGTGGCATTTTCCTCACCCATCAATAAAAGAATTTTTAGACTCGATCAACCAATTTACTGAAATTGACGCCAGAGAATTGCAAAATGAAGGAAAAAAATTTAGTATCTTTCGGTTAATCGCAAATCCCGTGGGAAAATTTATAGTTAATTATTTTTGGAAATTGGGTTTTCTTGATGGTCGTCCAGGTTTTATTCATGCCTTCATGATGAGTTTATATTCCCTAATCGTTCGGGTGAAGATGTACGAATCATGAAATTTTGGCGTGTAATTACACTCTTGTTTATCATCGGTATATTAATTAAATATACTGCCATGCTTCTTTGCCGCGGAGGTGTTTGCTGGTGAAAATTGTAAGATTGCTTCTTTGGATTTTTCTAATCGCGGCGATTTTTATCAATTTTTTGGGTGCACTTTCACCGGAATTAGCATTCGACGCGCTGTGGTACCACTTAACTATTCCCAAGCTATATAATATTTCCGGAAGTATATATCACATTCCCGGCGGTCTTCTCTACTATTCTTCAATGCCCCGATTGGTAGAAATAATTTTTACAGTATTGTTGCCAGTTTTTTCTGAAACCGGCCCGCATATGTTAAGTTTTTTTGCCGGAATCGGATGTTTGGTTTTAATTTACAAGATTTCCAGCAAATATTTCGATAGGCCAACCGCATTGCTATCCATGGTGATTTTTTATGTTACTCCCTTAGTTGGATGGTTATCAGGAAGTACTTACATCGATTTAATTCGAACATTTTGGGAGATTTTAGTGGTCTATTTTTTTCTGGAAAAGAAATATTTTTGGTTGGGAATTACTCTCGGGTTATTAGTTGGGACAAAAACTTTAGCCCTGGGAAGTTGGTTTATTATTGCCGCGATATTTATTTTTCAAAAGGAATCCTGGAAAACAATAGCTAGTACTTTGTTAATCGCGACAATAGTCGCCGTTCCCTGGTTTCTCAGTGCATATCTAAATACTGGTTATCCGTTTTATCCCATTGGTTCCGGAGTTTTGGATTCAAGTCATGGTTTGACTTTTGCTCCCCTATCGTTTTTCACCGATTTTTGGAATGTATTTATCGTTCCCATTGACCCCATTAGTCCAATTTTCGTCATTACCCTTCCCTTTGTTATTTTGTTCGTTCATAAATCGCGAAAGCCAATCGTCAAAACGTTATTTTGGTATATGTTTTTATCATATGTGGCCTGGTGGATAATTCCGAAAACTGGCGGCGGGCGTTTTTTGTTGCCTTATTTACCAGTTTGGTCTATTTTAGTGGGAGCTTATACCGTTTGGTTAAAGGATATTTGGTTGCACGCATTTTTAGTTTTAACCATAGTTTATATAAGTTTTATTCATGTGGGCTATCGTGCTTTGGCAATTAGAAAAACTGTGCCTTATCTCTTACATCATGAATCAAAAGAGACCTACCTGTGTCGGAATCTAGATTTTTCTTTGGCGGTATTTGTCGATTGTGATTCGTGGTTCTCAAAGAATATAAAGAAAACTGATTTAGTTCTAGTCAGCGGTGAACATAATCTTTTTTATATCAATTTTCCCTTTGTCCATGAAACTTGGTATCGCGGAGAAAACGTTTCCCATGTGCTAATTTTCGATTCGAAATTTACCAGTCTTACGGTTCGATTGTTTCGTGAACTTGGAGGGCAATTAATTTATACTAATCCCACTACTCGAGTTAGTTTGTATAAGTTGGGCAGACTTTAATGAAATATTTTCTTTATCTATTTATTTTAATTTTCCCCTTTGGTCAATTGTTGCGTTGGGAGCCATGGGGAGCGGAATCAGCGATTCATTTTAATGATTTAGCTCTTGGGATCGTGTTATTTTCTTGGCTGGTAATTCAAGGCAAAAATCATAAGGTTTTACTTAAACACTGGTTCGTGAAACCTGTGTTGTTGTGGATATTGGCAATGGTAATATCCCTACTATTAAATTTAGTTAATTTAACTGGTAAGGAAGTAGCTATCTCCAGTTTATATCTCATTCGCTGGGCGGCTTATGCCGGTTTATTTTTTGTCGGGGTATCCCAAACAGAGAAGGTAAGAAAGAATCTGTTGCGATTAATGGTGCTTGCCGGCTTAATTACGGGACTGGCTGGGTTAACACAATATCTATTTCTTCCCAATGTCACATTCCTATCGGCCCAAAACTGGGACGATCACTATTTCCGTTTAGTAGGGTCATTTTTAGATCCAGGATTTACAGGAGCGATTCTTATCTTATTTTTGATTTTAGTTTTTTCGTTGCGAAATTCCCTGGAAAATTTTTTGTTTTGGATTGTGGGATACGTGGCTATGGCTTTAACCTATTCACGAGCCACTTACCTAATGTTCCTCTTTGGGGCTAGTCTGTCTTCAATCTTTCGTCGTCGTCCCAAGATAATTTTAGGTGCCATTGCTCTTATGTTAGTAACTCTAATGTTGTTACCAGTGCACCCCGGAGAAGGAAATAAACTAGGAAGGGAATACAGCGTTTGGTCACGAATTAACAATTGGAAACAATCTTTGTCTGTCTGGCAAAAAAGTCCTCTTTTTGGGGTTGGATTTAATTCCTATCGCTATCGACTCCAAGATCTAGGGATCCTTTCGCAACAGGGAGTGAGAGAAAGTCATGGCGGGGGGGCTGATTCCTCAATTATGCTGGTGTTGGCCACAACCGGAATTATTGGCCTATTAGCCTATCTCAATTTGGGAAGGGTAATTTTAACGAGACAAAAAAACCTCCTTATTTGGTCAAGCTTCTTGGGAATTTTCGTTCACAGTTGGTTTAATAACACACTTTTTTATCCGTGGGTAATGGAATGGTTGTGGCTCCTATTGGCCCTTACTGTTGAAGATAAACAGTAAGCTCTTTCTCGGTTTTATTGCCGGCCTGGTCGATGGCTGAAAATTTCAATTTATTTTCTCCATTCTGGAATCGATAAAAAAGTGAAAATTTTCCGTCAGAGCTAACGATGGCTGCACGATCGTTGACGATTACACTGACATTGGTGTCGGTCGTTCCGCGAATTTCAAAAGCGTTAGAATTATTAAAAGTCTGTTTGTCCGAAGGCGTATCAATGTCTAATTTTGGCGGCTTAGTAATATAGGAAATATCCAATGGGCTAGACTTAGTACTTTTTTGACCATCGGTTGTCACAGACTCGGCCATCAGCCTATTTAATCCCGGGACGAGATCCATGGAAAAATCAAATTTGCCGTCTTTATCAGCTAACAGTGTTTGCAAAACAATGTCATTAACGTAAATTGACACATTGGAATTCGGATCACTGGAACCAGAAATTTTAACTGACGATGATGTGGTAGCGGTGTAGGGAGCCTCAAGAATTGGTGGAGAAACTATTTCTAATGATTTGTCTTTGGAAGCCGCGGCTTTTGGTTTCATGTTAATTATGGAAGAAGTTAAACTAAAAAGCAGTGGCAAACCAAATTTAAATAGGCTAAACAATAAAATTACAGTGCCAGTGATAATTAAACCAATCTGGATTATCGTTCTTCTTTCTTCTTTGCGACTTAAACGGGAGTAATAGTTCATCAGTCTTTAACGATATTTGTGAAGCTCAGTTTATCACTTTACGATTTCTTTTTCTACTTTGAGCCGGGGGGCAGAATAAGAACCTCGTACTGCGTGCGAGAACTTGCGGACAAGCGCTATTCGCGTTTGGCCTTCGAACTGTCGACTTGCTGTTTCTTTTTGCCGGGAGCTGACTCTCAGAATAACAACCTTGCACTACGCCAGCTTCTCTGGCTACGTGTAAGAACGTTGATTTCACTTTGTGAAAGTCGAACTTGAGCCGGAGGACAGAATCGGACTGTCGACTTGCTGTTTACGAAACAGCTACTCTACCACTGAGTTACACCGGCAAGCTCCTGCTATAATGTCAATTCTAACAGATCAATGAGCGAGCTTCCAAAATATACGGTTCGAGAAAGTAGTAAGGCAAGAAGATACCACTTAGAAATGGATTGGAATGATGGGCTTATCGTGGTCGTGCCAAAACGTTGGAACCTAGCTTACGTTGAACACCTGCTTCGAGCAAAAATATCTTGGATAGAAAAACATATTCGGATGTTAGCCAAAGAAAAAACAGAAACGAATAATGTTTTAATTCCCGCTGTCTCAAAAATTGAAGCCAAACGAATTTTTCTCTCAGAAACCCAAGCTATGGCAAAAATTATGGGTTTAACTTTTCAACGAGTAATTCTTCGCAAACAAAAAACGCGTTGGGGAAGTTGTTCGTCGATCGGAAACCTTAATTTTAATTTACACTTAATTCTTGCACCGCAACATGTAAGGCGTTCCGTCATTGTTCATGAACTTGCTCACCGACTAGTTCCTAATCATTCCAAACGCTTTTGGAGAATAGTTGAACTGTATTGTCCCGATTACAAAGAATGTCGCGCCTGGTTGCGAAAAAACGGTCGAATGTTGACCAACGGCTTGTTATAATGTCCCCACGCGGGATTAGTACACCGGTAGTATGCTACCTTCCCAAGGTAGAGAAGCCAGTCCGATTCTGGTATCCCGCTCCAAAAATTAAACTAGGTAAAATTTAATTAGGACCGGGGAATTTTGAGGATATTTCCGGGGTGAATGACACCCGGTTCAAGAAGATTATTGGCTCTGGATATCTCTGTCCAACGATATGGGTCTCCATAGGCTCTCAAAGCCACATCCCAGAGGTCATCCCCATGAACAACGAGATAAGAGTCGCCGGTGATTTTAGCGTCCACTACAACTGGTTTTATTGTGCCAGTGGTGATTGCCGCAATTTCTGCTTTTGGAATAGTAAGTTTTGTTCCCACTTCTAATGATTCTGGTTTAACGGTGGGGTTGGCATTGGAAATATCATGCCAATTGAATCCCGAGGAATAATAGTTTTCGGAAATACTCCAAAGCGTCTCTCCGGGTTTAACAATGTGCACCACCGGAAGGGCAACAGAATTAGTGCCATCGATTAATTCCTTTTTGTAAGTTGGTGTTTCTGTGGTGACTGTTTTTGCCGCGGTTAGTTCTTGAGAATTTTTTAAGAAAGTTTTGTTTTGAAAATAGGAAAGAGAGAGAATAAAAGCTCCGATCAATACAACTACTCCCAAAAAGATTTTTAGGCTCGATTCATAGACAGTTATTGTTCTTGATCCGAAATTCAATTGCATCATATCGTTTATGGGCGGGCAGGAACTTCTCTTTGTAATCTATTTGCTGG
>Ga0172370_10005982_pt1 | contig 15467 bp, 19 predicted proteins | sample LakKiv5m_FD_114538 | JGI IMG/M metagenome (GOLD analysis project Ga0172370, IMG submission 114538) | Freshwater microbial communities from Kabuno Bay, South-Kivu, Congo - kab_022012_11.5m | ecosystem: Environmental > Aquatic > Freshwater > Lake | place: Democratic Republic of the Congo...
ATCGTCCTTTCAAAACATCTCTTCAATCGAACCAGCGCGTCCGCGCGCGCTGCCGCCAATCGTTCCTGCATCGCCAGATCACTGAGCGGCGGCGTGGTCATGATGAAGCCATCTTCGCCGTCACGATAGTAACGCTTGCGGGTGCCGACGATCTCATAGCCGAGTTTTGCGTAGAGGCGCTGCGCCGACACGTTGTTCCGCCGCACCTCCAAGGTCGAGCGTACGGCTCCGCGCTTGACCGCTGCATCCAGTAGCGCCAGCATCAGCCACGCCCCCAGCCCACAGCCGCGATGGTCCGGGTGAGAAGCGATGGTCGCGACGTGCGCTTCATCCATCAACAACCAGAAGCCGCCGTAAGCCAGGATAGCTGATGGCTGATAGCTGATGGCCGATGGCTGATGGCCGATGGCCGATGGCGGATAACTGATCGCCGATGGCTGATGGCCGATGGCTGATGGCGGATAACTGATAGCCGATGGCTGATGGCCGATGGCCGATGGCCGATAGCTGATAGCCGATGGCGGTTGGCTGCTATCCGCCATCGGCCATTTGCTATTTGCCATTCGCAGCGTCAGGTACGTCGCCATCTCATTGGTCGTCAGATCGTTGAAATACATCCGCCGCGTCCAGGGATCGATGAAACACCGGCGCTCCAGGAGCATGATTTCGTCAAGGTCGTCTGGCGTCATCGGCGAGACCGCGAGTGGGATGCCGTTCACGGCCTGGCCTCGCTCCCCGCGTACGAGCCGAAGGTGCCATCCGGCTGCTGCAAATAGATCGGGCTGAGCGTGGCGGGGTCGTCCGCCGCTCCCGCCGCATAACGCGTCCAGGCCAACTCGGCCACATATCCTGCACGGCGCATGGACAGCGCGGGCGGCAGGAAGCTGGCACGCGGCCGCCCAGCCCATTGCACCAACATCTCTTGATCCGCTCGCGAGATCTCGCCGACGAACATCATCGGCCGCACGACAGCGTTCGCCATCTCGGGCAAGGACGATAGCCGCGGCGTCTCCTGCGCCGCCCAACCGCCCGGCCCATGCGCGTAGGGCGCCCAATAGACCCGCCCGCGGCCGGCCTGGAGCACGGCGATCACCGGTACCGGCTGCGACTGATGGGGATACGCAATCGCGTCCAGGGTGGGAATGCCGACCAACGCCAGGCCATTTGCCAGCGCCAATCCCTTGGCGGCAGCCAGCCCCACGCGCAGCCCGGTGAACGAGCCCGGCCCGATGGCGATCCCAACGGCACGCAAATCACGCGGGGACACGCCGGCCTGGGCCAACATCTGGGCAACCGCGGGCATCAACTCCACGGTATGCCGGTTGGCCGAATGCCAATTGTACTCGGCAAGCAGCCCGCGAACCCCGTCGTACAGCGCGATGCCGGCCTGCCTGGTCGATGTGTCTATCCCAAGAAGCATTTTGCTCGTATCTGTAATGGTGAGAGACGTGGGAGACAGCCTGAATGGCTCACGCCAAGACGCAAAGAACGCCAAGACACCCTCTGTATGGATTCTTTGCGCCTTTGCGCCTTTGCGTGATGCTCTTCCAAGTCCAGCAGGTCATTGACCATTACACATTTTGCTCGCATCAGATCGGAAGACGTTCTCCGGCCGTGTAACGCATCTGGCGGAATCAGCCAGCCGGGTGCCCGACCGTCTTCGCCAGTTGTTGAAGAAGCCCGCGATAGCGTGTTCCATAGGCGGTCATGCAAATCCGCCGCCGATCCTCATCCACATACTCGAAAGCAATGTCGAGACGATCCTCGGGCAGCAGACCTGGAATGCGGTCGGCCCACTCGATCACGACGACGTCGTCGCCGGCGAACAGATCGTCCAGGCCGATGTCCCACATTTCGGCGGTCGCGTTGCTCAAACGATAGCAATCAGCGTGCTGGAGCACGTGGCCGCCGGCACCCACGTAACGATTGACGAGCACGAAAGTAGGGCTGGTCACCGGCGCTTCGATGCCCATCCCCTGCGCCAGCCCTTGCGTGAAAGTCGTCTTCCCGGCGCCCAGGTCGCCGCTCAATGCCAGCACCGGCGCGCCCTCGCCCGGGTGGTCTTTACCGCAGAGCAGTTTTCCCAGCCGCGCTCCGCACGTCTGCGTTTCCGCAGATTGATTGGTTTCCAGCAAGAGATGACATTCTTCCATAGCCGGCCGACATTATACCGCGGGAGGCTGGAAGCTGGAAACTTGACAGGCGCAACGCCCCGGCTTCTGGCTTCCGTCCACCAGTGGTATGATAGGCCCACTTCGAACCGAGGAGCTCCGCGATGCGCGTACTTGTCCTCTCCGATATCCATGCAAACCTGGCCGCGTTCGAGTCCGTATTGAAAGACGCCGCAACAGTGGGTTATGACGCCGTATGGTGCCTGGGCGATACGGTCGGGTATGGCCCGGAGCCTGACGAATGCGTGACGCGCGTGCGGGGTCTGGGCGCCGAGGCGGTGGTGGGCAACCACGACTGGGCAGTGATCGGGGGCATGGATGTCGACGATTTCAACCCGGAGGCGCGCCGCGCGGTGCTGTGGACGCAGACGCATCTGAGTGCTGCCAGCCTGAGCTGGTTGAGCCAGTTATCCAGCGCGCCTCTGATCAAGGGCGCGTTCACGCTGACCCACGGCAGCCCGCGCGACCCGGTATGGGAGTATATTTTGCGCCCTTCGGATGCTGCCGAGAATCTCCAGTGGTTCGAAACCTCGTTCTGCCTGGTCGGTCACACCCATGTCCCGGTGATCTGGATCGAGAAGGATGGCAAGATGCGAGCGGTCACTCCGCCATTCGGCAAGTCCTTCCCCTTGCCGCATAACGGGCGCGCGATCATGAACCCCGGGAGCGTCGGTCAGCCGCGTGACAATGATCCCCGCGCCGCTTATGCCATCCTCGACACCGAGGATTCATCCTGGCACGCGCGCCGGGTGGCCTATCCCATCGAGGTGACACAGGCGCACATGCGCGCCGCGGGCCTGCCCGAGCGGTTGATCAACCGGCTTGCGTACGGGTGGTAGACAGGATCTTATCAGGACAGGTACGCTTCCACCTGCGCCAGTGCTTCTTCGAAGCTGGCCCGGCCCAGCCCTACCCGGAAGTGGTTCCCCGGATCATCGAAGACCTCACCTGGCAGGATCATCACGTCCTTTTTCTCCAACACATCACGGCAGAAGCGGCTGACGGGCAAATCGGCCCGAAGTCCGGGGAAAGCCACTGAGCCTGCCCGCGGTGGCAACCAGGTGAACAGATCGCTGTGCCGCGTACAGAATGCCTGGCACGCGCCGAGGTTGCCTCGGATGATCGCCAGGTTCCGCGCGACGATCGACTCGTGGGCGCGCAACGCCATGATGCCGAGCACTTCGGCCGGCGCGCTGTTGCAGATCGTCGTGTAATCGTGAAAGGCAATGCACCGGGCCAGCAACTCCCGGTCGGACATCATCAGCCAGCCGATGCGCAGCCCAGGCAACGCGAACGTCTTCGACAGGCCCGATAGCGCAAGCCCGCGCTCGTAGACGTCGGCGACAGAGGGCAGGCGCGCGGCCGGGTCATATTCCAGCAGGCGGTACATTTCGTCCGAGAAGACGTAGAGGCCGTGCGCCCTGGCGATCTCCAAGATCCGGTCGAGTTCATCCCGGGAAGGCAGGTAGCCGGTCGGGTTGTGCGGGAAGTTGATGACGAGCAGTCTGGTCTGGGACCGGATGTTGGCGGCCAGGAAATCCAGGTCAAGCTGCCAGCCGTCGGGGCCTGGTGTCAGCGGCCAGCGTGTCACCTCGCAGCCGATCGCGTGCGCGATCTCGTAGAGCGACTGGTAGCCTGGAAAAGTGACGATCACGTGATCGCCTGGCGCCAGCAGCACATTCATGGCGATGAAGATCAGCTCTTCCGGTGCGGCGATCAGCACGTCTTCGGGCTTCACGGCAGCGGACAGGTGAGCGATCTCCGCTCTGAGCAATGGATGGCCCTGGGATTCGGTGTAGCTCAGCCTGAGGTCGCGCCAGAGCGCGAGCGTTTCCTCGTCGGCCATGCCGAGGAGCTCATCCAGCGTCAGTGCCTCGCAATCGGAGGCACTGAGCAGGTAGCGTACCTTGAATTCGTAGGCGGCGAAGTGCCGCTCCAGCCTGAAATCACTGATCCGCATCATTCCTCCAAAATGCGGCGCACAAGCCGGGCCCGCGAAGAAGCCCGACTCGTGCGCCGCACGAGTTACGACCGAAGTTGAGGGGTTCTACTTGCCCGGCGTCGCCGTCGCGGTGGGCGCCGGTGTCGGCGGATTCAACGCGGCGTCGATCTTGCTCTCAAAGTCCGCCAGGGCGGGCGCGCCTACAATATCGGCTACCGCCTGGTTTGCTCTCAGATCGATGAACAGGAAGGCCGGGACGCTGGGCACTCCCACTTGCTGCCCGAACGACAGCGTTTCATCGACGCGCGTCTGGGTCTGCGGATCGGCGAGGCAGGCGGTGAACTTCGACTCATCCAGCCCCACGCTCTTGGCGTAAGTGAGCATCGCGGCCTGGTCCCCGTCTTGCCACTCGGTTTGATGGTTGTATAGGGCTGCGCGAAATTCCCAGAACTTACCCTGGTCCGAGGCACAGAATGCCGCGGCAGCGGATTTCGGCGCCTGCGTGGGGTAGAGCTTCAGCATGACCCGCAGTTTGCCGGCCGCGATGTATTTGTCGCGCAGCGTCGGCTCGACCGCTTTGAAGTATTGCGCACCATCTCCGCTCTTGAAGTCCTCGAAGGCGAGCATGAGGATCGGCGCATTGGCATCTCCCTCTGTAGGACTTCCATCATACGTCAGGCCCGGCCGGTTCGGATCCAGGTCGTAAATCTGTGCTCCCGCGGGCAGCGGCGTAGGGGTGGGCGGCGGGTGAATGCCCTGCTGGGCTTTCGCGATGTAAGAGTCGAATTCCGTGATCGGCAGGGCGCCAAGGACAAGCCAGTCGTTGATGAAGAACGACGGCGTACTCTGTGCGCCGAGTTTTTGCGCGGCCGCGGTGTCCTGCTGGACGAGCTGGGTGTACTTGCCGGAATCCAGGCACTGGTTGAAGGCGGTCGCATCCAGGCCCAGGTCAACCGCGAATCCCTTCAGCTTGTCCTTGCTGAACGCGCCCTGGTTTTCTCCCGACTGGCTGGCGAACAGCTTATCATGGTACGGCCAGAAGGCATTCTGGTCGGATGCACACTCGCTGGCCTCAGCGGCCCACTGTGATTCCTGGCCGAGGAAAGCCATGTGAAGATAACCGAAGCGAACCAATCCCGTATTGACGTATTTTTCATCGACCTGGCGACCCGCGCCAGAGGCATATTGCCCGCAGTACGGTCACTGGAAGTCGCTGATTTCGATCAACACGACAGGTGCGTCCGGATTTCCTTTCCAATGTCGTGTTTCGGCCGCCGCGGGGCTCTTCGATATCGATGGTCCCGGGTCTTGACTTGACTGCTGCTGAGGGGACGTGGCCCCGACAGTGGGTTGGCTGGCCGCGGGCTGGGTCGCCGGCGGCGCGGTTGTCGGGGTTTGTGTGGCCGGCGCGGAAGCCGGTGCACAGGCCGCACAAACCATGAGGGCAAGCATCAGGAGCCCGCCCAACACAAGTGACCTGGAGAATGGTCGCATTCGAAAGTCCTCCATTACTGAAAAGCCAAACACAAGATGTCGCGAGCTGGTTCACGACATCTTGTGTCCGGTCTGTTACACGTTTACGGCGCCGGCGTCGCAGTCGCGGGGGTCGGTGGGTTCAAGACCTCTTGAAGCTTCGCATCGAACTCGGCGAAGGTCTGCGGGCCCAGGAAGCTCGCCACTGCCTGCATCTGCCTCAAATCCACTACCAGGAACGCCGGGACGCTGGGTACACCGACCTGGTTGCCGAGCTCGGCCGAAACGTCGACCTGAATCCGGGTGGCTGTGTCAGCGAGACACTGCGTGAACTTGGCGTCGTCCAGGCCCAACTCCCTGGCGTATCCGATCATCGCCGCGTTATCGCCGTCCTGCCACTCCGTTTGTTTGCTCAACAAGACGCCGCGATACTCCCAGAACTTGCTCTGGAACGCCGCGCACTGGGCTGCCACGGCCGCTTCGGGTGCGTTGGTCGGGAAGATCTTGTAGACGATGCGCATCTTGCCGGTCTTCACGTACGCATTCTGCAATTGCGCTTCCGTATCCTTGGCGTATTGTGCGACATCGGGTTCCTTCAGATCCTCGAACTGAAGCATCAACAGCGGCGCGTTCGCGTCGCCCAATGACGGGCTGCCGTCCATCGCCAGGCCGGGTCGCTGCGGATCGGGATCGTAGAAGTTCGCACCTTCGGGCAACGGGGTGGGCGTGGGGAACGGCGTCGCGGTGGGCGCCGGGTGAGCGCCCTGCTGGGCCTTGCTGATCTTATCCTGGAACTCGGAGAACGGATAAGCGCCGCTGATGAACCAGTCGTTAACGAAGAAAGCCGGTGTTCCCTGGATGCCCATGTTCATGCCGTCATCGAGATCCTGTTGGATGCGCGCTTCTGTGGCAGGGTCCCCAAGGCAGGTGTCATACTCCGCGCCATCTACGCCCAGGGCCAACGCCTGGCTACGGAACTGGCTGGCCGCGGCCTGGTCGCTGGACCAGGTGTTCTGGTTGGCAAAAAGCCAGTCGTGCATGCCCCAGAAGTACTTCGGGGCTTGCTGACCGGCGCAGTAAGCCGCTTTGGCAGCCGGTTGCGCGTTCGGGTGAATGTCCAGCGGGAAGTTGCGGAAGACGTGTAATACCTGGCCCGTGGCGACATACATAGCGTCGATCTGAGGACCGGTTTCCGCGACGTGACGGCTGCAATAGGGGCACTGGAAGTCCGAGAATTCCACCAGTGTGACGGGCGCTTTGGGATCGCCCTGGTAAAAATTGCCGTCGGCGTCCACACCCGCGGGCAGATCCACCCTGGCAGCCGGCGCTTGAGGAGTTGCGGTCGCGATCGGGCTGGCGGTCGGAGCACTGGTTGCTGTAGCGGCCAGCGTGCTGGTTGCGACAGGAGTGGCGGGCGCGGCTGGAACACAGGCTGCGGCCATCACCCCGGTGACAATCAGCACCAGCGCGAGGGCAAAGGTTCGCGATCGGGTGCGCGAACAAAGTTGGCTCATCAATCTCTCCTTGGAATGAGTGAGGCGGCTTGCAGTGAGCTTGCCTCTACGATGGGTCTTTATCCGCGGTCAGCAGTTGCTCCGCGAAGTCCCGGAAGCGTCGCAATAAGCGTACGTCTTCCTGCATGTACTGCCACAATCGTTCAATATCCATATCCCAGTACAGATGGACGATCCGATTGCGCAGCGCCACCATCTCGCCCATCGCACTTGCGAAGTCCGGCTTTAGATAGCCTGCTTGGGCGAGAAGCTCGAATAGGTCACGTTGCTGTTGTGGACTGCCCAGGTTGTACACCGACACCACATGGCTGGCGATGTCTATGCAACTTTCCATCGCCGCCTGAAAAGCTCGTTCGACCGCCAACTGAGCGGTGAAGTCATCGCGAAACTTCGCCAGAGGCAGTGATTGATGCTTTTCTAACTCGGCGATGTATCGCTCCAACTTCTGCAAGCGTAGCCTGATACTCTTCGTGTTCAGCATCACTTCGCTTCTCCTGCAGGCGGCGTTCAAAGTCAATCCATAACTGCTCAAACAGTGGCTCCAGATCCCAATAGCGACGGCGCGCTAACGATTCGAAGTCAGCGACTTGCTCCACATCCCTGGCCCAAAGTCGCTGACCGCGAGTAATGATCTCGAATTGAGCCGGCGGCGGGACCAGGTTGAGCACATGCAGATCTATCCGATCCGGTAGGGAGACCGCCCACTGATCTTCCAGCCGCCAGAGCCGATGTTTTGGGATATCCTGGTCAGCAAGGATGGCGATGTCTACGTCGCTAAGCGCGTTCGCATACCCTTCGGCGACTGAGCCGAAGAGATATATGGCCTGGATCGCAGGCTGTTCAGCGGCCCAGACGGCGATGAGCTTGATCCAATCGTCAACCGTTACTGCCCGCAAGACTTGTGCATCCATGACGATCCTACAACGGCAGGTACTGCACGTCGTTCTTTAGGTCTTCCGCTCGCCAACCTTAGCGATGATCTCCAGGTCTCGAACGCAGACGCCGATCGAGACCAGCATTTGATGCGCATAGATGACGCCGCCGAAGGGAATGCCCGCCTTTTGCCGGCTGGCAGCCTCGACAAGCAGGTCGTCGTCCTGGGAAAAAAGCACGCGGCCCAACTCGGCGGCTCGATCCAGCATTGCGGGGTCAGCCAGCGTGTGCGTGCCGTCCTCAAAGGCGGTGACCAGGTCTACTTCGCGCAGGCGTAGTCCAATAGCGATGGCACGCGGCACGTTGTGATCCATGTAGAGCTTGAGCGGCATCAGAGCAATCCTTGGGTTTCTAGCCGAGCCGTCAACCGAGAAGGACGCGCCGAACGGCGTAGCTGCATGACAAGCTCAAGCCGCCGTTCGATGTCCCGATCGAGTTCCTCCTTGTGATCCCAGTAATAGGCCAGCGCGGAGTAAATTTGACCAAGCGTCAGGTACGGATGTTGGAAGTGCAACTCCTCGGGACTCCAGCCATGTGCAAGGTATTCCTGGACTAACTCGATCACCTTCATGGTGGTTCCATTAATCACTGGGACCGCGGTGTCGTTCAGCGTGATGTGTTCGTAACGTGTTTCAGCGAGACCCATACATCCCTCCAAAGCTAGACCAATCAGTAGATGAACTCGCGAATATCATACTTCGAGCACTGCGGCGGATGCATCGGATTGTGAAACCGTAGCCCGGCGCGGATGACAGCCTCCTGGCTGACGATCTCGGCATCATCCAGCGCGGGGATGCCGGCTTCGGCAGCCAACCGACCATACTCGGAGCCGGAATGATCCACAAACGGCGAAAAGTAGATGATGTCTCCGGCCTCCAACGGCATCGCATTCAGAGCCGCAGCGGTGCCGGCGGCGTGTGCAGCGGCGAAACGGTCCCCGCCGATGCCGGTCATGACGATCACGCTGGCGGCGATGCCGGCTCGCTTCAGCAGGCGGACCGCATCGATCACGTCGGCGACGTTACCGGGCTTACGGAGCCAGCGCAACAGCGTGTCGTCGCCCGTCTCCATGCCGATGTAGACGCGGCGCAGGCCCCGTCCGGCCAGCTCGGTCCACTCGCCAGGCGACTTGCGGTGGACGTCGAACGCGTCCATGAACGAGTAGATGCCGGAGCCACCGGGCAGGATACGCGTCTCCGCAATCACGTCCAGCCAGGCACGCAGCCGGGGCATGGGCGCCACCAGCGCGTTGGCGTCGGCCAGGAACAGCGACTTGCGCAGGCCGATGGCCGGGCCGAAAAACGCCCGCACCGCCGCGACGTGCGCCCAAAGCTCATCCGGTCCTTTGATGCGGAACGGCCGGCCGCGATAGAAATCGCAGAAAGTACAGCGGTTGTACGAGCAGCCTTCGGTGGCCTGGAGCACCAGCGCAAGGTATTGGTCGGGCGGCAAGATGCTTACCGGGCGGTACACCCCGGCGAAGCGAGCCGCGTCCGCCTGCAACGCGGGCCAGTCCCAACCCAGCAAGACGGCTAACCGTGGATCGTTCAGCGATTCCGCCGCCCGCCCGGCCAGACGATACGCCTCGACCAGGAAGGCCTGGGCCTGGTCCGGCGTGAGCCAGCGGCGTTGCCTCTCTCCGCCGGGAGCACGCCATTTGCTCAGCACCCGGTTGTCCAGCCCCCGCCGGTAATTCACCCCTTCGACGAACGCGCCGATGAGCCGGCCGGCCAGGTCGAACGAGTAGCTCGGCTCCTCCTGGCCCACCAGGAGGTTGATCGCCTGCGGGCGGATGCGGATGGCGACTTCGCCGACGCCGGGCAGGGTACAGGTCAAGGGTTCGAGTAGCATAACCAACCGAATTCGATCAAGTTGTTCTGCCCTTGCGGCCAGGTTCAAGAATTATAAACGACAATGAAGCAAATGGCTAGAACGCTGAATTCCTCCCATATTCGCCTTGTATTCGGCGCCGGTGGTATAATAGCCGGGTACTTGGAGTGAAACTGTCGCATGTCGCTACTCGTTGCAACAGGCTTGAGCAAAGCCTTCGGCGCGCTGGACGTGTTTTCGGGCGTTGACGTTCGGATCGAGGCGGGTGACCGCATCGGCTTTGTCGGCGCGAACGGCGCGGGCAAGACTACGTTGTTGCGCATCCTGGCCGGCGCCGAGGCTCCGACGGGCGGTGAGGTGTTCCGCAAGCGCGGCCTGACCGTCGGTTACCTGCCGCAGGACCCGCCACCGGCCGGTGACGACACGTTGCACGCCGCGATGTTGCGTGTCTTCGAGCCTTTGCGTGCCCAAGGCGCGGCGTTGACCGAGATGGAACACCGGTTGGCCGATGCTGCGAGCCGGGGCAACGGCGACTACGACGTCCTGCTAGAGGAATATGGCCACGCGCAGACCGCGTTCGAGGTCGCCGGTGGCTACACCTATGAGACGCACATCCGCCAGGTGCTGGGCGGGCTGGGTTTCAACGAAGACGAGCACGACAAGCCGATGGCCGTTCTGAGCGGCGGGGAGCGAACGCGTGCGCTGCTGGCCCAGCTCTTGTTGCTGGAACCTGACTTGCTCCTCCTCGATGAGCCGACCAACCATCTCGATTTGGAGGCGGTCGAGTGGCTGGAAGAGACGCTGCTGCACTGGCGCGGCGCACTGGTGGTGGTCGCGCACGACCGCTATTTCCTGGACAAGGTAGCCTCTCGCATCTGGGATATGAACCGTGGCGGCGTCGAGGCCTACCGGGGCAATTACACCGCTTTTCACGGGCAACGGGAGATGCGCCGCGAGCGCCAGCGCCGCGAGTGGGAGTCGCAGCAGGAGTTTATCGAGAAGACGGAGGAGTTCATCCGCCGCAACCTGGCCGGCCAGCGCACCAGGGAAGCGCAGGGACGTCGCACCCGGTTGGAGCATTTTCTGCGCGATGAGGCGATTGACCGGCCGCAGGAAGGCAAGCAGATTCGCCTGGGCCTCACGACGCAGATCCGGTCCGGTGACCTGGTGCTGGCGACTAAAGACCTGGCGGTCGGCTATGATCGGCCGCTCTTTTACTGCCCGGACGTCGAGGTCCGCCGCGGGGACCGGGTGGCGCTCATCGGCCCCAACGGCGCGGGCAAGACGACCTTGCTCAAGACGATCCTCGGGCAACTGGCGCCGCTCAGCGGCCGGGTGCGCTTCGGGGCCAGCGTGCAGGTGGGCTATCTGGCGCAGGCGCAGGCCGGGCTGGACCCTGACGAAACGGTGCTGGACAGCATCCTGGACGTGCAAAACCTGCCGATCAGCCAGGCGCGCAGCTTCCTGGGGCAGTTTCTCTTCTCCGGCGACGACGTCTTTCGGCCCATCGGCACGTTGAGTGGCGGCCAGCGCAGCCGGGTGGCCCTGGCGCGGCTGACGTTGCAGGGCGCGAACTTCCTGCTGCTGGACGAGCCGACTAACCATCTCGACATCGACACGCAGGAGATCCTGGAGCAAGTGCTGCGGCAGTTCCCCGGCACGATCCTGCTGGTGACGCACGACCGGTACCTTATTCAGGCGCTCGCGACGCACATCTGGCGGGTGACTGGGGACGAGCTGAAGGTTTACAAGGGTGCTTACGAGGAATACCTTCGCCAGCGCGAAGCAGAGACCGAGGGTGAGACCAGGATCAAGACCGAGGCCGATCAACCGGCCGTCCAGGAATATGATCGGGAGCGCGCCCGTGAAGAGCGCCGGCAGCGCAAGGCCGCCGAGAAGCTGGCCGAGCAGGCCGCAGCCCTGGAGAACGACATCCACGCGCTGGAGGCCAGGCTGGCCTCGTTGAGCAGTCAGCTTGAAGCCGCCAGTCTGGCGGGTGACGTGAGCAAGATTCACAGCCTGGGGTTGATGTATGAGGCGACCGAGATGGAGCTGCATCGAGCGATGCATGAGTGGGCGGAGTTAGCGTGAAACGGGGCGGGTGAGGCATGATAGGAGGCAGACAAAATGACTCTGATCATCGAAGCTGAACAAATCCCTTTGGTGATGGATGCCGCTGGCGTAATACGGATCGGTGAGACACGAGTGACACTGGATACCCTGATCTCTGCCTTTAACGAGGGCGCGACGGCCGAGGAGATCGTTCAACAGTACCCGTCACTGCGCCTCGGCGACGTCTATGCCGCGCTGGGTTATTATCTACGACGACGTCTCGATGTCGAGGTCTATTTGCGGCAGCGACAAACGCAAGGCGCGGAAGCGCGCAAGCTGAATGAAACGCGTTTCGATCCTCAGGGTGTGCGCGACAGGTTGTTAGCTCGTCAAGGCGAGCAGAAAGCCACCGGGCATGCTCAGGCTGCTGGCTGACGAGAACTTCAACAACGATATCGTGCGTGGCCTCCTACGGCGACAGCCGATGCTGGATATCGTTCGTGTTCAAGATGTCGGGCTTTCAGGGGCGGATGATCCTGCTGTGTTGGCATGGTCGGCTGCCCAAGGACGCGTTCTCCTCACGCATGACGTTTCGACCATCACCGCGCATGCGTATGATCGGGCACTGAGAGGCGAGCTCATGCCAGGCGTGTTCGAAGCGAGCCGCGCTTTGCCGATAGCACAGGTGATCGAGGATATTCTGTTGCTTGTCGAATGCAGTCTGGACAATGAATGGGCCGGGCAGGTTCGTTACCTGCCCTTACGGTAGAGGCTGAATATGCCTGTCGGACCCGTCGTCATTGGTTTGACCGGCACCATCGGCAGCGGCAAGAGCTACGTGCGCAGTTTGCTCGTGTCGCTGGGCGCCGATGGGATTGACGCGGATGACGTGGCCCACGAGGTAATGGCGCCGGGCGGCCCGGCGTACGCGGGGATCGTGGCGGCGTTCGGGGCGGACGTTGTTGGCCCGGACGGAGCAATCGACCGGGGGCAGCTCGGTGCGCAGGTTTTCGGGGACGCGAGCGCGCTCGCCCGGTTGGAGGCCATCACTCACCCGGCCGTCTACGAGGCGACGCGGGCGCACGTTGAGGCCTCGACCGCGCCGGTGGTGGTGATCGAAGCGATCAAGCTGCTGGAAGCCGGGTTCAGCCGGCGGTTGTGCGATCAGATCTGGGTGACGACGTGCAGCCGGCGGGAGCAGTTGGCGCGGTTACAGCGCAGCCGCCGCATGACACCGGAAGAGGCGCGGCGTCGCATCGCCCACCAGATGTCATCCGCGCAGATGGCCGCCCAAGCCGACCGGGTGATCGATACCAGCGGCACCATGGCCGAGACGGCGCTCAAGGTGCTGGCAGCATGGGTTGAGCTGGGGTTGCCGCTGCCCCAGGCGGTGATTCGCCCTGTGACCCTCGCCGACGCGGAAGGGACAGCGGCCGTCCTGAACTCTATCGTCCGTGAAGGCGGGCTGACCATCGCGGGGCAGACGTTCACACCGCCGCAGGAGCGGGCTTTCCTGCGATCCAGGCCGCCGCGTTCGTTCCTGACCGTGGCACTCCTGGGTGAAGTGCTGGTCGGCTTCCAGGAGTTCGAGCCGTATGCCACTTTCACGCACACCATGGATCACGTCGCCAGCCTGGGCACGTTCGTCGCTGCGCCGGTGCGCGGCCGTGGCCTGGGCCGGGCGATGTGCAAAGTGACGTGGGCTGCCGCGCGGGAAGCAGGTTACAGCAAGCTGGTGATCACGGTGCGGGAGGATAATCCCCGCGCGCAGGCATTTTACGCCGGCCTGGGCTTTCAGCCGTGTGGCCGGCTCACACGACAGGCGTTTGTGGACGGCCGGTACGTCGATGAGTTGTTGTATGAGTTGTTCTTGGATGAAACTGACGATGGACGATAGATGATCGACGGGTCCCGGTCGATTGCGTGGTTCATCGCCTGGCCGGAGGTTGAAATGACGCAACTTCGCAAACTTTGGAACGATCACCCGAACCTGATCTCCTGGCTCGCCCTGGCGGTCGGCATGGTGGTCATTGTCGTGATCGCGGCGCGAAATGTGGGGTTCAAGGCGGGGCAGTGGGCTGCTCTGATAGCCGCAACGATTGCGCTGGCAGGGCTGTGTGTGTGGATTATCAGTTGGGAAGACGACGATAAAGAATGAGCAAGCGCGATTACTACGAGGTTCTCGGCGTTCCGCGTGATGCGGACGAGAGCGCCATCAAGAGCGCCTATCGTAAGCTGGCGCGGCAATACCACCCGGACGTGAATAAGTCTGGCGACGCGGAAGAGCGCTTCAAGGAGATCAACGAGGCCTACGAGGTGCTCAGTGACGGGGAGAAGCGCGCGGCCTATGATCGCTACGGGCACGCGGCAACCCAGGGTGGCTTCGGCGCGGGCGGACCAGGCGCAGGGTTTGGCGGTTTCCCGGGTGGTTTCGGTGACATCTTCGAGGAATTCTTCGGCGGCGGCTTCGGTGGCATGCGTGGCGCGCAACGCGGGCCAGCGCGCGGCAACGATCTGCGCTACGATATGACGATCACCTTCCAGGAGGCCGTCTTTGGCGCCGAGAAGGAGATCGAGCTGCCGCGCATGGAAGTTTGCCCGCAGTGCCAGGGCTCCGGCGCCGAGCCCGGCACCAAGCCCATCCGCTGCCCGCAATGCAATGGCACCGGCGAGGTGCGCCGGGCGCAGCAGACCATCCTGGGGCAATTCGTCAGCGTAACCACCTGTCCGCGCTGTAACGGCGAGCGTGAGATCGCGACTACCCCTTGCACCATGTGTCGCGGTTCCAAGCGTGTGCGGATCACGCGCAAGCTTTCTGTGAGCATTCCGGCAGGTGTGGATGACGGGATGCGCATCCGTCTGGCCGGTGAGGGTGAACCCGGAGAACGCGGCGGGCCACCTGGCAGCCTCTTCGTGGTGTTGAGCGTCAAGCCGCACCGGTTGTTTCAACGCCAGGAAAACGACATCTTGTTGGAACTGCCGATCAACATGGTGCAAGCCGCGTTGGGCGCGGAAGTTGAAGTGCCCACCCTGGACGGCAAGACCAAGCTGACCATCCCGCCCGGCACCCAACATGGCGCGATCTTCAAGCTGCGCGGCAAGGGTGTGCCGATTCTGCGCAGCAATCGCCGCGGCGACGAGGTGATCTCCGTGCGGGTCGTCGTGCCCGACAGGCTGAATGACAAGCAGCGCAAACTGCTTGCGGATCTCGGCGAGACGCTGGGGATGGAGTCGCTGGGCAAGGACAACCGGAATATCTTCGAGAAGTTTCTGGATGCGGTCGGCGATGCGTTTGGCGGGTAATGGCGCATGAGGCGTGGGGAAAGCAAGCATGAAAACGATCTATAAACTACCCTTAGTGACGATGCCGCAGCCGGAAGGCGGGTACACCGTGACGTGTCCGCTGCTGCCTGAGTTGATTACAGAAGGCGATTCGGTGCAAGAGGCGCTCTTGAATGCCAGTGACGCACTGTCGGCCATCATCGAGGCGTTTCATGATTTGGGGCGACCTTTGCCACCGGTGTTACAACCAACCGTCACGGATGCGCCCAT
>Ga0172370_10005983_pt1 | contig 15466 bp, 11 predicted proteins | sample LakKiv5m_FD_114538 | JGI IMG/M metagenome (GOLD analysis project Ga0172370, IMG submission 114538) | Freshwater microbial communities from Kabuno Bay, South-Kivu, Congo - kab_022012_11.5m | ecosystem: Environmental > Aquatic > Freshwater > Lake | place: Democratic Republic of the Congo...
ATAAAGCGTCTGATCGAAGAAGCGGTCGTGGACGTCGACAAGCTCATCCAAGTGAATTTGCATAAGCTGCACGCCTTGGCCGCCGCCTTGTTGGAGCGGGAAATACTCGATGGTGAAGAGATCAATTTGATCATAAACGGTTCCATTCTTCCCAGTCCCAACAGCAAGAGCCTCGGCAAACCTCGCAAGAAAAAAACCGTGCCAAGCCCGGAAGTCGTCGAGTAGGTTTTGGCAGCTTTCACTATAACAAGAATGCCGGAGCAATTCCATCTTTTGCAGTAGCGCTTTGATGTTTCACGACCCGTTTCGTTAAAGCGCCTGTGAGCCGAAAAGCCGAGTTGCGTCCTCATTATGGAGTAGTTTGAATGTGACCTTTTCCGCATTCCTCAGCAGCATCTCTTTCCTTCTTGCTATCTACCTGATAGCGCTTTTCGTCATAACCTATTTGCGTTTTGTCTCGGGTTTCATGGGCAGAGCAAGGTTCACGATCGCCATTCTTGTGACCTCCGCTCTGTTTTTTTTAGCCGCTGCGATCGTCTTTTTCATAAATCGTCCCCCCAAAGACAAAATCCGCATAAGCGTCCTTCCCATGATTTCGGAGCAAGTGAGCGATGACCATTCCTGGTTAGCCTATGCAATCTCCGATCAAGCCAATTTCTACCTTCAAAAAACTCTTGCCGGTGAAGCATCGGTTTTTCCTCTGGAATGGATTTGGGAGGCTATCGACGCGGACTCGGCAAAAGACGAAAACTATCTCCAAGACTTTGCCCGTCGAATCAAGCTGGGCTATGCAGCTATTGGCAAGCTCAGCGCAAATTCCGATACCTGCACTCTGGAGTGGCGCCTGCTGGACATCGGGACCATGAATATCGTCAAGGGCGGAAGATACTCTTCGCCATCCGGCGACGCTCTGTCGCTTGCATCCGCTTTGGGAAAAGGAATCTCTGAGATTTTAGCTAAGCCTTCCACTTCAAATCGTCCTCAGCCCCAAGCCGTTTCAGATTCGATGGCCAAGTGGCAAACTCTGGCTTCCCTCGCTTTCTCAGTAAGAGACTATGGACGGGCGGTTCGTTTGGCGGAGACAGCATATAAAGCAGACACCACCTATTTGCCGGTGCGGAATTTACTGGCCCGGGCAAATATCGAGTTCGGCATTCAGCAAGAGCGCGCCGGCAAGTCCGGCGAGCTTGGCCAGCTAATTGCGCTCAAAATCTGTGAGCGGACCATCAACCGCTTGGACAGCACGGACGCCGAGGCGCATCGGATCATTGGCAAATATTACATCCTGCGCAAAATGTGGAACAACGCAGAGTCCCATCTGCACAAGGCTTTCACCTACGATCCCGACAATGCCCGCATCTATTACGACTATTCGCATCTGCATGCCTCTCGAATCAAAACGATTGGCTATCGTAACGAAGAAGCGGTCTTGCGCCGCGCTATCGCTCTCAATCCTTGCTACGAGGCAGCCAGACTTCGCTTGGCCGACCTACTTTATTTTAACAAGTGGCCCAAGCGAGCAGATTTAGCCATCGACGAGTTGTTAGCCATTCACCCGCGATCCATCGAAGGCCTTTTGTTTCGGGGAAAAATGGCCGTGGGCTCGGCAGAATTTGACCGGATCGTGAAGACCTACAACCGCATTATTGAGATCGATCCGCGCAATGCCGATGCCTATTATAATTTGGGTGTTTTCTATTTCAACTCGAAAGACGTGGGCAATGCCGAACGATTTTTTGAACGAGCCGTTCAAGTGGGCGACAGCCCGGATGCTCATCTATACCTCGGCTACATTTACCAAAGCAAGGGCCTTATTGACAAAGCGATCGACGAGTACAGGCTGCGCATTCGCCACAGCCGCGGTTTGGACGATCCCTACGCTGACGAAGCGCGGAAACGACTTTTCGAGCTTACCAAGCCTGATTCTTCCCTCTTGAAGCTGCATGGATCGAGCAGATAAAAAACATCTTTGGCGCTGCCGCGATAAAGTCTTGAACCTTGATCAGCGCACCTATGTAATGGGCATTTTGAATGTCACGCCAGATTCATTTTCCGATGGCGGCCGGCATTATTCCCTTGACGCCGCTGTTCAACGCGCGTTGGAAATGCAAGCCGAAGGCGCGGACATCATCGACATCGGCGGCGAATCGACACGGCCCGGCTCGCAGCCGGTTTCTCTGGACGAAGAGCTGCGCCGCGTGACACCTGTTATCGAGCAACTTCGCGCTCAAATCACCGTCGCTATCTCAGCAGATACTTATAAAGCTCAAGTGGCCGAGGCCGCCCTAAATGCTGGCGCGGACATTGTGAACGACATCAGCGGGCTGCGCTTCGATTCGAACATGGCTTCGGTCATCGCCAAAGCTGGCGCCGGTGTGGTGTTGATGCACATCAAAGGCACGCCGCGGGACATGCAGAAGGATCCGCACTATGATAATCTGATGGCTGAGATCATCGATTATCTGGAACAGAGCAAACAATTGGCGATCGACGCCGGCATCGAGATCGAACGAATCGTCATCGATCCGGGCATCGGTTTCGGTAAGCGATTGCAGGACAATTTTCAAATTCTGCGCGAGCTGTCCAAACTCGCGCGTTTGCGCTGCCCCATTCTGGTCGGCCCGTCGCGCAAATCCTTCATCGGCCAAACGCTTGGTCTGCCCGTGGAGGAAAGATTGGAAGGCACCGCCGCCGCAGTCACTGCTTGCGTTTTCAACGGCGCAAGCATTGTCCGCGTGCACGACGTCAAACAGATGAAACGAGTGGTGACCATCGCCGATGCTATCGCCGGCAAAGGAAAGTCAATCTAACGACAAGTCGGATGCAGCTTACCCTTTTCAAAATAGGTTTTTTGCCGGTTACGGTGATGGATATTTTGGACATCATCGTCATGGCCTTCATCATTTACCGGGCGCACAATTTTCTCCGCGGCTCGCGCGGGGCGCAGATGCTGGTGGGACTAGTCATCATCATGGTGCTTTCGATCATTACCCCGCTATTGCAAATGCGCGGCATAAGCTGGATTTTTGAAAACCTGCGCACCGTTTGGCTGGTGGCTTTCGTCATCATCTTTCAGCCGGAATTACGCCGGCTGCTCATCTACATCGGCCAGAGCCCGGTGGTACGCTTTTTCTTCAAAGTAAGCGGCAGCAAGGTGATCGACGTGGTGGTGGAAGCAACAAAGATTTTGCAGGAGCGCGGATATGGAGCGTTGATCGTCATGGTGCGGGAAACCGGACTCAAGATGACCGTGGAAACGGGCGTGCGATTGCAGGCGGAAGTTTCCACTCCTCTCCTGCTATCGATATTCAATCCACGAGCTCCGCTCCATGACGGCGCGGTTGTCATCCAGAATGACATCATCGAAGCGGCAAGATGTATTTTGCCGCTGGCCGAGATTGAACAGGCGCACGCCGCGCTTGGCACTCGCCATCGCGCAGCCTTGGGCGTCTCGGAAGAGAGCGACGCCATGGCCATTGTCGTTTCAGAAGAAACCGGCAAAATTTCTATCGCTATCAATGGAAAACTCAGATCCGATTTGAGCGAAGATGAACTCAAAAGAATCCTAATAGAGGGCTATCGTTACGAGAACACCACCATCTGAATTGAGTTAGCATGCGACCGGCATTCTTGAAGCTTTCAAGACATTTTCGAGTTGCCATCCTTATCACCTTGTCTTTGGTTTGGGCGGAAAACCAGGCGTGTGGGCAAGAAGAATGCACCGTTGGGGTGGCGTCCGGAATTGCCACGGTGGATGGTCGCCCTTTACTCTGGAAAAATCGCGACAGCAACAATCGCGATAACGAGGTGGCTTTTTTCCAAGGCCCGCGCTATGATTTTATCGGCATTATCAACGCTGGCGACACATCTCAAGTCTGGATGGGCTTGAACACAGCCGGATTTGCGATTATGAATTCGGAATCTCTGGATCAACCCGGAGATAGCGTCGATGCGGAAGGCTATTTCATGAAGCTGGCGCTGGGCATGTGCGGTCATTTGCACGACTTTGAAGTTCTCTTGGACGCGACGAATTCGAACAGCAGGGGAACCAAATCCAATTTTGGCTGCATCGACGCCTTCAGCGGCAGCGCATTCTATGAAACCGGCAACGACAGCTATACCAAATTCGATGCCGGCGACTCAGCAGACGCGCCGCATGGATTTCTCGTCCGCGCCAATTTTTCCTTCACCGGCAACGGCCAAGAGGCCTATGGCGCGGGACGCTACCAACGGGCCAAGCTGCTTTTCGAGCAAGCAGTGCAGAACTTTGCGCTCAGTCACCGCTTTGTTTTGCAAAAGGTGGCCCGTGACCTTAGAAGCGATGAGCTCAATCCGTACCCCTTGCCTTTTCAAGATTCATTTGCCGGAGCGCCAAGGGGATTTGTGAAAACCAACAACAGCATCAACCGCCACCGTACGGTGGCTTGCGCAGTTTTTCACGGCGTTAAGCGCAGTGAAAATCCTGCCAACGCCACTATGTGGTGCATTTTAGGCGAGCCGATTTGCGGCATCGCCGTTCCTGTGTGGCCCCGCGCCGGCCAAGTTTCCGCGCTTCTTGACGGCGAGCGAGAATCCGTGCTAAACCGCCGCAGTCAGGATTTGAAACAGCAACTCTATTCGAACGAAAAGTGGCCGCAGTTTTTCGACAGCTATAAGCTTTCCGGTGATCCACATTCGCTTCTTCCGCACTTGCTTAACCAGGAAAATGAAATATTGGCAAAAACCGAAAAAAGGCTTGCGGATTGGCGGCTTAAAAACCCGCCGATGGAGGATATGAAAAGCTTGCAAAACGAGCTCATTGCCAAAGCATTGCGAGCTTTGCGTTAGCATCTTTAAGGAAGCATCGAAATGACTGACAAATGGAAGCGCATAGCCAACTCTCCGGAAGCGGCTGCCTTGCTAAAATTGGTCCTGAAAATTGACGGCATTTGCGACCATGAAGGGGAGTTGAATGAATTCATACCCAACCTTCTGCATCAGCTCGCGCAGCTCTTGGATGTGCAAACCATCGCCGTGACCGTAAATGACCCCGACATCAAGCAGAGGATCCTCAGCCGGTACGACCGCGGCAGCTCAGAGATCCCCAATGAAGAGTTGCAAAAGCTGGCCTGTGAAATCGTGCACAAGCGCCAGTGGATTGTAAATGCTTCCGAGTACGCCGGCTTGCATAACCTCTTAGCTGCCCCCATTGACAAATATGGCAAAATGCTCGGCACGTTGATTCTGGCCAACAAGTCATCCAGCGACTTTGGCGACTATGATCGCATCGTCATGACCTTAGTGGAAGCTCGGTTAGACGACGTGCTTGACGAATTCATCAAGCGGCACGAGCAGCGGCTGCTGACGACCGAAAACCGGGTGATGAAGGAGCTGGACAAGATTCGCGATGAGTCTCATGACCAAGGGGAATCGCTCGACCAGATGATCTCGACCATCATCGATTCTGTCGGCGCGCAAATCGGGTTCATTACTTTGTACGACTCGGAAAAGGATCGACACCTGCCGGGCGGAAAAGTCTTGCGCGGCAGTCGTCCCATGAGTCAGCAGGATTATAAATTGGTGGGGGACGTGATTCGCACCGCCAAACACAATCGACAAACCGTCGTGCAAGAGTCGCTACCGGAGAGCGAAATCGACGCCATCATGGTGGTGCCGATGTTCATTTCCGGGCTTTTTTTGGGATCAGTCGTTTTGATCAACAAGGAAAAGGGCGCCGCGGCCTTTTCTGCCCAGGACCAACAATTGGTAGAGTCCGTCACCCGCATCATCGACAGCTTTATCTTCCAAGAGGAAAAATTCAAGCGGCTGATGCAGTTGGTTGGCCGCGAAGCCACTCGCGACGTGGAAGAAGCCTTAATGGGGCAGCGGCCCGACACGGCGCGCGGTCAACGATTAGAAATCACCATGCTCTTTGCCGACATCCGGGACTACAGCAAAACGACGAAAGACATGGATCCCACCACCACGGTCCGCATGCTGAATGATTATTTCAACGCTATCACACCTATCATCACGGCACGAAGCGGGATCGTCGACAAGTACGTCGGCGATGAGATCGTCGCCCTCTTTTCCAAGTCCGCTGCCCATGGTGGGCATCCATTTGTCGCCGTCGAGACAGCCTTGGCCATTCAAGCGGAGTTGGATCGACTCAACCGTGAATGGGAGCTGACCGGCAGACCGACGATTCAGGTCGGCATCGGCATCCACACCGGAGAAGTGGTTTTGGGCCAGATCGGCAGCTACGATCGCAAGGATTACACGGCCATCGGCGCCAATATGAACTTCGCCGCCCGGTTACAGGGCATTGCCGGACCCGGACAGATCGTTATCTCCGAAACAACCTACGTCGGTCTTACAGGCAAAATTATGGCTCGTCGCGGTGGGCCATATAGCATAAAAGGGTTTGGCGAGATTATGGTGTACTTTGTTGAAGGCAGATCGCCGGATCATTTCTAACCAAAGGATTGGAATCTCCATCCGCCGAAAGAATGCCCGAGATCACGGGCGAATCGAGTAGCGCAAATTGGCAATTTGCGCTACGTCCTGTCAAGTTTATCAAGGAGGACTTGATGCTAACGAAATCGGAATATCAAGCAGCACAAAAACGCGCCAAGGAATTTCTTGATCGCGCGGGTATCGTGCTGACCAAGGAAGAGGAGGGAAATATAGAGGTAGCGGAATTCAATCTGCAACAATTAGAGACCATCGGCTTGGAATTGGTGGTATACGTCAACACACCACGAGTGTGCGCCAAAGAACTGGTGATGTTCCCCAGGCAAACCTGCCCGGAGCACCGTCACCCGCCGGTCATGGACGAGCCGGGAAAAGAAGAAACCTTCCGCTGCCGTTGGGGCCAGATGTATCTGTACGTGCCAGGCGAAGCGACGCCAAATCCCAAGGCCATAATCCCGACGAGTAAAAAAGACGTCTTTACCGTTTGGCATGAAATCGTGTTAAATCCCGGCGATCAATACACTCTTTCCCCCGACGTGCTCCACTGGTTCCAAGCCGGACCGGAAGGCGCGGTGGTGTCGGAATTCTCGACCACCAGTCGCGATGAATCGGATATCTTCACCGACCCGATGATCCAACGTGCGACCAAGGTTGTGTAATCGTCATAATCATCTACCGCGAAAAATAATTAAGTCGGGCAGGTTTGCGCGCTCTCTCTGATTATATTTCCAGAAAGTAATAAACCCTACGAATATGTACTTGTGTGGACGCCCGGTGTGCAGAATGAAACACCTGGCGTCTTTCTTTTTGTCATCAGCAACAAGCAATGGGTAGCGAGCCATCTCTTTTAGCCTTAAAATTCCTTCAAAACGGTAATAGAATCGGGAAAGTGCAAGAAGGTCAAGTGGCACAGGCTTTGCTCAAGCATTCGCAAATCCAAGCTTCATTTGAACGATATTGTCGGAATCGATCATGAATTCCATCACAAAGCTCATCCTTCTTTTAACAGTAGCCATATTCGCCTCTGTCCATAGCAGCGCCGTGCAGAAGCAAGCTTCTGCCGTGCAAGTGGAGGAAATCAGCTTGCCCTCCATAAAAATCGCCGCGCCGGCTCGGACCGTGAACCAGACCAAAGCACACAAGCCAATCTTCCCGCAAGGCTTCTCCGAAGATCAGACGATCAGGGTAAAGAATGCGGCTTCCGTTCAGCGGGCTGAACCGACTCAAGACAAGCCTTCGATCGATGTGCCGGCTCAGTCGCAGGGAAATCAATCTGCCAGCAGAGTGACGAAACAAAGCCACCACAAGTTTCCCCATTAAAGGATTAATAAGGTTACTAACATACACGGGCACCACGGCTCCACAAAAGCGTAAAGGGTAGCGAATGTTTTCGCTACCCTTTATCATTTTGCGGCCGCTCCAGTTTTAATCTTCTAAACGGGAGATGATGGTCATGTTCTGCGGATTGCCAATGTCCTTGGCTTCTGGAGTGTACAGGTAATCCAGACGGCTCCGGTAAAATTCGACGATGCGGCCTCGCACCATTTTCAAGGTGGAGTTTAAGAACTGATTCTTCTCCGTAAATGCCTCACCCAAAACCGCCACAGCCGCAGGCAGCCATTTGCTCGAAAACATGCCGTCATATTGTCCGCCTTCCCGATAGGCATTGATCTCCTTCTCGATCAGCTTAAGCACAGCCCGCTGACCGGACTCTGCGCGACATGACAGATTGTTCTCTTTCAGCCAACGCAGCAAAGCCTCACGATTGGGCACCAACAAGGCGACCGTGTAGGACGACTGATTGTTGTACAGCATAATCTGATCGATATATTCGGAATGTGCGACAAGGGCTTCTTCGATGCCTTCGGGACTGTACTTTTCCCCATCATTGCTGATGAGTAGACTCTTCTCTCGTCCCAGCACATAAAGAAAACGATCTTTGTCCAAGTAGCCGATGTCGCCGGTGTACAACCAGCCGTCGCGGATTGCAGCTTGGGTAGCGCTTTCGTTTTTCCAGTAGCCGGCCATCACGTTTTCCCCTTTAACGACAATCTCGCCTTTCTCGCCAACGGGAAGCGCTTCACCTTGCTCGTTACAGATTTTGATCTCCAAATCGGGCACCACATAACCCGACGAACCCAGCTTGTGCTTCATTGGCACATTGGCGGAGATGATCGGCGCCGCCTCGGTGAGACCGTAGCCCTGAAACATCGGTATGCCGATGGCATAAAAGAATCTCTGCAGCTCGATGTCGAGCAAGGCGCCGCCGCCAATGAAAAACTCCAAACGCCCGCCAAAGCCCTCGCGGACTTTGCTGAACAGTATTTTGTCATACAACAAGTAGACAGGCTTTTTCAGAATCCGCAATCCCTTGCCGCGATTCCAGCCTTCAGCGTTATAATCGATCGCGGTGGACAGGGCCTTTTTAAACAGCTTTTCCACCTTTGCACCTTTTTGGCGAATGCCCTTCTCGATGTTCTTGCGAAAGTTTTGCGCCAAGGCGGGGACGCTCAGCAAAAACGTCGGTCTGACCTCCTTGATGTTGATGGGTATGTTCTTCAGGGTTTCCATGGGCGTTTTGCCGATCTGCACCGAGGCCATGCTGGCGCCGTTCTTCATCAAAGTGTAAATGCCGGCAGTATGGGCGAAAGAGTGATCCCAAGGCAAAATGAGCAAGGAACAATACCACTCGGGAATGGGCAGCATGGCAGAAGCTTGCTCCACATTAGCCGTATAGTTGCGATGAGTCAGAATAATGCCTTTCGGATCCGCCGTGGTGCCGGAGGTGTAGCAAATATTGGCCGGGTCATTCTCTTCCACGGAACGCCAGCGCTGCTCAAAGGCCTCACTGTTGTTTTCCAGATAGTCCTTGCCTTTTTCCAGCAAATTTTGTAACGTTATTTCGTCGCTGTCATAGTGATCTAGAGGATCGAGCAAGATGATCTTTTGCAGATCCGGCAGGTCTTTCTTAATCTGCATGATTTTCGCCTCTTGATTGCCCGAGACGATGGCCATCTTGCAGCCGGAATGAGTGAGGCGGAATTTCAGTTCCGACAACTCTTCGATTTTGACCGAGAGAGGAACATTGATCGCTCCTGCATACAAAATGCCCAGCTCGGCAATAACCCAATCGTTGCGACCTTCGGAAATGAGAGCAATACGATCGCCTTTTTGCACACTCAAACTTGACAGCCCGGCGGCAAACTGATAGACCAATTCACGCGTTTCCCGGTAGGTCGTACCTTGGTAGGAATCACCCCGTTTTTCCCACAATTGGATGTTGTTGCCATACTTTTCCGCGCTCGTTTCCAACAGTTGCGGAAGGGTCCTCTTTGTCACGGCATCCTCCTTGTGATTTTGGGACTCTGGGTGGATGATCGCTTCCTATTATGGGGCAAAGCATATAAAGAATTGGTCAAAAAATCAAGCTCTTTTTCTGAAAAGTTGCCGAATCATAATTCCTTGCGCCGAAATACCTGAACATGCTCGGCCACAAAACTGGGTGGAGATTCACTGACCGCTGATCGCGTGCTCTTCATCCCCATTGCTGCCTATGTGGCTGTTCAATTTTACCTTTTTGCTGCTCTTTCTGCTCACCTATGATCATCCCTAAGGAAAAGATCGAGGAAGTTCGCCTCGCCAGCGATATCGTCGACGTGGTTTCCGGCTATCTTACGCTGCGCAAGCGCGGCAAAAATTATTTCGGCCTCTGTCCTTTTCATCCGGAGAAAACGCCCTCCTTTAGTGTCAACCCGGAAATACAAATCTTTCACTGTTTCGGCTGCGGTGCCGGTGGGAATGTCTTCACTTTTGTCATGAAATTGGAAGGCCTGACTTTTCCCGAGTCCGTCAAGCAGTTGGCGCAAGCTGCCGGCATCATCCTTCCCGAGGAAAACGAAGACCTCGAACACTTGCACGAAAAGGAGGCCCTTTTCTATGTCAACAATCTGGCCGCGGATTTTTATCAAGACAATCTCATCAACGCTGCCGACGCCGCAGAAGCACGCTCGTATTTGGAAAAGCGCGGGCTGCAAAAGGACATCTATGAAAAATACGGCATCGGCTACGCGCCGGACAAATGGGACGGACTTTTGCGCTTGGCCACCACCCGTTCGGTCAATCCGGATATCCTTCTCAAAGCCGGTTTGGTGTTGAAACACGAAGATGGGCGCGTTTATGATCGTTTTCGCGGTCGCGTGACTTTTGCCATCCGCAATCTGAGCGGGCAAGTGGTCGCTTTTGGCGCCCGACGACTTGCGGAAGACAATTCCCCTAAATACATCAACTCGCCGGAAACCGAGGTCTATCAGAAAAGATACACGCTGTACGGACTGCATACCGCCCGCGAAGCCATTCGGCGGGCGGATGCGGCGATCATCGTCGAAGGCTACACGGACTGGATCAGCATGAACCAAGCCGGCATTCAAAACGTAGTCGCCTCTTCCGGCACGGCGCTGACGGAAGAACATTGCCGCCTGCTGCGACGGTACACCGCCAACGCCACTTTGCTCTTTGACAGCGATTCCGCCGGGGCTTCTGCCGCCATGCGTGGTGCGGATATTCTTTTGGAAAGCGGTCTGGAAGTGAAAATTGCCTTGTTGCCGACAGGCAAGGATCCTGATGAATTCGCTCGCAAGCAAGGCGCCGATGCGGTTCGACAAATGGTGGCAAATTCCATCCCCTTAGTCGATTACAAGCTGCGAGATTTGCAGCCAACCGGCACGACGCTCACCCCGGCAGATCGGGCCGAGACGACGCGCAACATTCTGGCGTCCATTGCCAAAATGTCCGACCATATCAAGCGCTCTTTTCTTATTCACGATCTAGCAGAAAAGCTGCGGATGGAGGAGGCGGTCCTTTGGTCGGAGGTCGGCAAGCTGGAACGGCAGAATCGAATTCATCCTAAACGCGAAGAAAACGTCAAGCCGACGACGACCTCGGCCAAGTATTTTGAAAGCAAAAGAGGCTCCGCCGAGCTGGGTTTGCTCGAAATCGCCGTCACCAATCCCGAGCTGATTCCCAGTATTTTGCGCAATGTGACCGCCTCAGACTTTCACCATCCGGAAATAAAGGAGCTGTTCCAGCAGATGGAATTCGCTGGTATCAATGCCCGGTCACTCACCTCTCAACAATTCATCGGTGCCATTCAGGATCCGGTCATTGCCAAGAGTCTTTCCGTCAAGCTCATTAAGGAAGAAAGGAAGGAAACGGCGAAAAAGCTCGCCTATGACTGCCTAGTGCGAATTCAATTGGCCAAAATCGATGAAGAAATTGACAAGGTGCGCAAGCAAATACAACAAGAGCACAACAAGGGGGAACAATCCATGGAGCTTGGCAATCAGTATAAAAAATTAGCCGAAGAGAGGGAAAACATCAAAGCCGGAAAATACATCTTCTAAAATCTAAGGCATTCGAAAGGCAAGAGTCCAAAATTCTGTTCGCCTACCAATTATTTTATCCAATAACCAGCGGAGATTGACATGAAAAAGTGCTTGTCGCCGTTTTGTGCCCTCGCTCTTTTGCTCGCTTGCAGTCAGTCACTCAAACTCAAACAAGTTCCCACGCCCACGGCAACCCTTTCGGAGATGACCACGGTTTATGCCGCCGGCGACACCACCTTTCGGGATGATCGCCTTAGGATCATTCGCAAAGGCGAAAAGATGGACTATAACATGCCGCATTATGTTTCCAAGGAGGATTGGGAACGCCGAGCGACTGAGCTGCGACAACGCATTCTGATCTCCACCGGACTTTATCCCATGCCCGAGAAGGCGGCGTTGAACGCGAAAGTATATGATAAAATCGAGCATGAAGATTACGCCATTGAGAAAGTCTATTTCGAGAGCTATCCCGGCTTTTTCGTGACCGGCAATCTGTACCGTCCCACCGGCAAAAAAGGCCCATTTCCCGGCATCATCACGCCGCACGGTCATTGGAGCGGCAGATTGGAAAACTCCGAGGCGAATTCAATTCCTGGACGCTGCATCAATTTCGCGAAACAAGGGTACGTCGTTTTTTCCTACGACATGGTCGGCTATCTGGACAGCAAGCAAGTCACCCACAAATTCGCCAACAGCAAAGAGCACGAGTTATGGGGCATCAGCCTGATGGGCCTGCAAACCTGGAACAGTATCCGCGCATTGGATTTTTTGACTTCCCTGGCTGACGTTGACACCGCGCGTATCGGCTGCACCGGCGCGTCCGGCGGCGGCACACAGACTTTTATGATCACAGCTATCGATCCGCGCGTCAAAGTCGCCGCGCCGGTGAACATGCTCTCCGCCAATTTCCAAGGTGGATGCTTGTGCGAGAATGTCGCCGGCCTTCGGCTCAACACCTTCAACGTGGAAATCGGCGCCTTGACGGCCCCCCGTCCCTTGCTCATGGTCGCCACCACTCAGGACTGGACCAAAAACACGCCTACTGTCGAGTACCCGATGATGCGCTCCATCTATCAGCTTTATGGAGCTGAAAACAAGCTCTCCAACGCGCAGTTCGATTTTCCGCATAACTACAACAAGACCAGCCGTGAGTCGGTTTACGGTTTCTTCGGCAAGTGGCTTTTGGGCGAAAACGACGAGACAAATCTCAAAGAAAGACCTTTCACCGTGGATGTCCCGGAAAAGATGCTCAATTTCCCGCAAGAAGCTCAACCGCCGGGAGACCTAAACGAGGAGAAGCTGACCGCATTTCTGCGACAGAGTGCGCAGGAAATCCTGATGAGCTATTGGCCAGATGACAAAGAGAAATTGACCATCTTTAGGAATGTTTTCGGCAAGGCCTATCAGGAGATATTAGCCGCCGAATGGCCGGAGGAAATCGATGCGCGTGTAGTCGGTGCAGCCAAGGGGAATGGCTTCGTTGTTAAGCGATTGCTCCTTTCCCGCTCAGAAAAAAACGAGTGGATTCCGGCCGTGTTTTTCGAGCCAATAAAACGCAAGAATGCCACCACATTGATTATCCATCCAGCCGGGAAGGCGGCTCTTGTAAAGAACGGGTCACCTCAACCGAACGAAATGGCTCTTGCTCTTCTTCAAAAAGGCCAAAGCGTTTTGGCCATCGATGTCTTCAAGGTTGGCGAGCACACTATCGATCCGCCCATGACTATGCGCGATGAAAAGATCAAGTTCTTTACCACCTTTAACAAGACCGATACACAAGAGCGCGTTCAGGATATTCTTGCTGCCCTTCGCTACTTGCAAGATTTTGACAAGGTAAACTTGCTCGGTATCGAGGAAGGTGGGCTTTGGTGCATGTTGGCCGCGGGCTTGGCCAAGAATGTCGATAAGGTGGTGGCGGATGCAATGGATCTGAAGCTCGAAGATGATGCCACTTTAGTTGAAAAGGCTTTCGTGCCGGGTTTGGCCAAAGTAGGGGGCTTCTCAACCGCCCTTACTTTGGCTGCCCCGACAAAGATGGAACTGTTGCGGGCGGCGAAAATGAGATTGGTTTATGATGTCGAAAAGGCCTACGCGGTTGCCGGTCGAACTCGAGGAATTAGAAAGTGGGACAGAATGCTTAGCAACTCAGAGATTGTCCGCCTATTGGCCATGTGAGAGCTGTGCAATAAACCTGTGCGGTTTCTAAAACTTCACAGGAATAGTCTTATGCAGGAAGGAAGCCATGAGTTGCTATTTTGTAGCTCGCATTGACATTCACGATCGCAAAAAGTACAAACTATACGAAGATGGATTTGACCGAATATTCGCCAAGTACCAGGGTCGTGTGGTCGCGGTCGATGACAATCCCACTGTCTTGGAAGGAAAAGGGCAGCATTCGCGCCTGGTGTTGATTCACTTCCCCAGCAAAGAGGAAGCCAGGCGATGGTATGACTCGCAGGAGTATCAAGCCTTGGCTCAATATCGTTTTGAAGCATCATCGGCTGAGATTGTTTTGGTGAATGGACGCGACTAATCACTGATGGCGGCCACTTCGAGCAACCCATATCAAGTAATCTTGTCTTCACAAAAGATTGAAATTGAGGAGAGATTCACCGCGGTGATGAACAAAAAAAAACCACGCAGTAGCCTCAGCGGCCTTAGCCGCAATGTCATCATCCTCGGCCTCGTCAGCCTCTGCAACGATGCCAGCAGCGAGATGATTTATCCGCTGCTGCCGGTTTTTCTGACCGTCACTTTGGGTGCCAGCGCCGAAATGCTGGGACTCATCGAGGGCATTGCCGAGTCTACCGCCGCCGTGCTTAAGCTTTTTTCCGGCTGGCTTTCCGACAGACTGGGCCGACGCAAAGCCATCACTGTGGCGGGCTATTCGCTTTCGGCCCTTACCCGGCCTTTTATGGCTCTGGCCGCGGCCGGTTGGCAGGTGCTCATAATTCGGTTTGGCGACCGCGTCGGCAAGGGAACGCGCACTGCCCCGCGAGATGCCTTGATAGCCGATTCAACCGATTCTTCGTCGCGCGGTCAAGCTTTCGGTTTCCATCGCGCTATGGACCATGCCGGCGCTATCATCGGCCCGCTTCTGGCCATGGGGGTGTTAGCGCTGACCACCGACAACTATCGATTGGTCTTTTGGCTGGCGGTCATTCCGGCTCTTATTGGTGTGATGATTCTCGGGTTCGGCGCTCAAGAAATCCGACCACAGAGGACCACGGAGCCGCCGTCATTGCGGCTAAGCGGATTCGATGGCAACTTTCGCTATTACTTGTCGGTGGTTACCCTCTTCACCTTGGGCAATTCCAGCGACGCTTTCCTGCTGCTGCGCGCCAAAGATCTGGGCGTCCCGGTGGCTTTGATTCCCATGGTTTGGCTGGTTCTGCATCTCGCCAAAATGCTCAGCTCCATGCCCGGAGGCAGCCTATCGGATAGGATCGGCAGGAAACGTATTATCGTTTTTGGCTGGGCCGTCTACGCTTTGGTGTATGCAGGATTTGCCCTGGCCTCCGCCACTTGGCATGCTTGGCTTCTTTTCGCGGTTTATGGTTTGTACTTTGGCTTGACCGAAGGCACGGAAAAGGCATTCGTTGCCGATCTGGTGGAGCCCGTACGCCGGGGTG
>Ga0172370_10005986_pt1 | contig 15463 bp, 15 predicted proteins | sample LakKiv5m_FD_114538 | JGI IMG/M metagenome (GOLD analysis project Ga0172370, IMG submission 114538) | Freshwater microbial communities from Kabuno Bay, South-Kivu, Congo - kab_022012_11.5m | ecosystem: Environmental > Aquatic > Freshwater > Lake | place: Democratic Republic of the Congo...
TTACTTTTCTAGTCGCCGTATCATTTGTACAGTTGGTAGACGATGAAACGTAAGTCATTCCTGATTGATTCTCGCCATTTAAAACGTCATCAACTTTCACGTTTGTTAAATCGCCATTGCCGGTGTTAGTTACTTTAACTTTGTAAATCATTTCTTTGTTGGGTCCGACTGTCCCAATAGGCGATTGACTAGTGTTTGTATCGTGAGAAGTTTTTACACAAGATAACCCCGGGCCAGCAATCGCAAATGCCACGTTACAATTCGCACCGCTAAACCACTCCGCTGCTTTAGGTTTACTCCTTGGCGCCGTTGGTGCCACAGGTTTTGTCGTATTCAACAGCGATGAAACGTAAAACGAAACACCAGCCAGCGCAACTACAATCAGAACTAATATCACTGCCAATATCTTTTGTTTTTTAGCTTTCATGTTTATTGCCATACCGATCCCTCTATTGTGTAGGATCCGGCCACGGTGATTGTGTAATCATAAGTATATTCAAAGGTTGCTGCGTCTCCTGGTAAATTATTCTTTGTCGTTGTTTCTTTTGTTTCCAGAACCGCTCCATTATTCTTAATCACAAATCTAGCTTTAGTGAAATTGGCTAAGTTTCCTCTCACCGCCAAGCGAATAACTGAGCCAAGAGCCAGCTTGGACGAAAGCTGAGCCACGGGAGTTACTGTTGTCTCAAAAGTTCCATCAGCTTTCTTTAGATAGACCCTTGTTTCCACACACATTGGTGACACTCCGCCAGACGAGGAACTGCTCGACCCACCACTACTCGAAGAACTCGATCCTCCGCTGGAACTACTACTTGAACTTGACGTGCTACCTCCGGGAGTCGTCGTCACGCTCGCCGTTACCGATGTTGTCACCGACGGTGTCCCACTCCCCTTACATCCGCTCTTGGTTATTGTCACCCCTAATTGCCTAATAAACGCCCCAGTTGCTCCGTTTTTAACCCAACACACATACGGTCCGCTTTGCCCCGCCACTTCCCCATCCACACAACCACAGGTGTTGATTTCCCCCGTTCCTTCCCCCGTGTCTCCCATGTCGCACCACACGCCAGTATTGTTTCCGTTGGCATCGCACATTGATCCGTCTCTTTTACCAAAAGACCTGCGGTGGCATTGGTTAGGTACACACTCTTTAACTCCACCATTACTACTCCCTCCTATCCCCGGTGCGCCCGTCACCGTCCCCGTCTGTCCGGTTGGACAAACTTCCCAACAACCATTCACCTCAGTGCCGTCCGAACATAAAACCGGGTCCTGAGTACAACACCTTTGTTGTGTGTCGTACCACTCCCCATTACTGCATCTTTGCGTATACCCACCGACGCACTGTGTCGTCGTCCCGCTACATTCGTTAGTCGTTGTAGTTGTGGTAGCTACTGACGGGCAACTGTCGCAGACTGACCGGGTCGAACCATCGGGACATTGTCTCATCACCTCACAGGCATCTGTTCCACCGCCAGTTCCGCCACCGGAATTATTATTTCCACTGCTGCCTCCAGAATAATTATTGTCTTCGGTAGAAGTTGGCGCAGGAGTGTCGTGAACCTCCTCATATGGAATCTCCTGCGTTGGCTGGGCCGTTACTTGATAGTCGGGACCTTCACCACCACCTCCACCAGACGTACAACTTCCATTACCAGGATGACTTGATCCAGGAGGACTCCATGCTACACAAACACCGTTTACACACGAATCACACGTTCCAGTTACGGGACCTTCACCACCACCTCCACCAGACGTACAACTTCCATTACCAGGGTATTCTCCTTCCCAAGCTACACAAACTGAACCCAAACAGCTAGTGCAGGTACCAGAATCCCCATAACTTGCTCTTTGGCGAAGATCGCCGCGAAAACCTGGAAACAAGACAGGAACTGCAATTGATGCTCCAACTAAAAATAAAGCCACAACCATCCCCACCACCACTTTCATGTTCGACTTTTTCTTCGGTTTTTCTGGTTCTACCAGAGGCGGTGCTATCTGTGCTACCGGTGTCACTGTCGTGTCGCTTGACACCGTGTCACTTGGCGTAGGCAATGGTGGTAATCCGTTATCGTCCATTCTTTTAAGTCGTTAACAATAATTTTTTTCTCCAATAAATACCGCTAATAAATAGTCCTACACCCACTATAAGTAAACCAAGGGTTGGCGTCAACATACCGGGTTCAGGAATTCCCGAAACCGTTGCTGGCATCGTCGTTCTACCAGAAGAAGTTGCTGCGGCCGTGGGTGCCGGCTGGGCCGAAACCGTCGCCGAGAAGCTTGGCAAACCTCCAATGTTAGTTACGACCTCAAAAGATCGCTTGAAAGAATAATTAGTCGTGCCCTCTTTCCAAGACAAAGCAATATTGTGTTTCCCTAAAGATAAAACTTTAGAAGATAAAAACTGCCACTTTCCAGCAGCTGATACTGTCGCGATTCCTGAAAATAAATTGACCCCTGCTTTATCAACCGCAATATTTAACAATGTTCCGATCGGCCCGATTCCCAAAAACAAAGGACTGCTGGTCGCGATCTTTTCATCGCTAGATAACGGGTAGGTTAATTTCACCGAGTATGAAGTCTCTGGTGGTGAACTCGACTCGGTTATGTTTGAAAAACCCGACGTCGAAGCCGAGTTGTTCCCCGACGAAATACTACTTATGATTTCTGGAATAAAATCCCCCCCCGCGAAATTATGAGTTTTTCCCAAAGCAATATCCGGTACCGGATTATCTGTAGCCGTATTAGTCAAAGCCGTCGCCGTTCCCGCCGTTCCCGCTTGAACAAAGACTGTTATGTTTTCTTTAGCCTTATCATAAGTTAAGAATTTACCCGTTTTGTCTCGAGCGTTTGAGAGTGCAATTCTAAAAGTACCATCGTTTTTAGTAATAGCCCCCAAAGTTTCTGCCCCCGTCATCTCGACATAGACCAAAGCCCCGCCAACCCCTACGTTATTATTGGCATTCAATATTTTTCCACTCATCACGTCCTCTGTTGGCAATCCCGCCGTCGGCGGGGTCCTAACTTGATATGGTTTTCCACCGTCGTTGTACATCACCGAACCGGATCCAATTTCAAAATAATAAGTCTTATCTGGGGTCAGCCCAGTTACCTCCACGTAATGGGTGGTGTACTGAGTTGTATTCCCGGCCACCTGATCTCTAACATCTCCAGCCGGAAGAGAAAGTTTTGCCGGATTATCCGAGTATGTGACAAAGCCCGTTACCGGGACATCAGAAATCCACGTCACCGTTATAGAATTACTGCTTCTATTTACAATTTTTACATTTTTCGGCACTGCCGTGGGGCCAGCCTTAGTACCTAATAGTTGTTGTTGACCTACCAAAAAAACCCCAGTAATCAAGCCAATCACCAAAATAACAACCCCGACTATCGTCGGGATCCTTTTAGATAGTAATCCGTTTTTCATTATTGTGTTTGTCCACTAGGACTAGAGGCCGATGCTATGCTGACCTCACTAATACTATTAAACACTAACTTATTAAACTCCGCTTCAGTAAAAGATCTTCGTAAGGTTAAATTATCTACTGCTCCCTTTTCAATTACTCCGTCCAGTGGGGCGATATTCAAGCTTTGCCTTTCGCTAATCTGGCTTTTAGTCAGTCCCTTATATGCCGTAAATGTCACTATAGAACCGACAATCGTCAGAGTCATTACCCCGACAATCAACGCATAACTTGAAGCAGTTCTTTTAGGTTTATTATTCATTTTAGTTGGTAGTAGACCACCGCCTTCCCGTTTAACCGTACCCCTTTAAAGTTTTTACCCTGATCCACGTCTTTCTGTTCTTCGCGCTTTATATCAACGTTGTTTAGCTTTACCACCCGATCAATTTTTTCAAGTGACGATAAAAATACCAATGCCTGGTTCTGTGAACCCAAAAGATCAAAACTAATTTCTGTGAACGCAATCTTTGTGCCAGTGACGACCCTTGGTTTATTAAGGTCCTCGCCCGCGACCTTGGAGTCTTTATTGCCAAGATTAATTCTTTTACCCAAAATTGGTACTGAACCAATGGTAAACGAGTTTATTTCCAATCCACTCTCTTGTATCAATAACGATATCCTTTTGGCTAAATTGCTCGTTTCCGGGTTATCAGTGACCGCTCTGTAAAACAGATCCAACTGACCGCCAAAAGAAGCCAAATCATTTTTTGCTCTGGCCAGTTGAGAAATTTTTGAAGTCATCTTTTTGTCCACCAGATCCTGATCGGTGATTTTTTTTTGCAGTTCTGCCACAATCCCAATCGTTGGTCGGATTACTACCATCAACAGGAATGCGATCGTAAAAACCGAAAAAATAATCTCAAGCGAGGCCCTTATCTCTGGGCGTCTATATACCTGTCTCAATTTGTCATTTTTCCAAGGGACAATCATTTGCTTTCCTCCTTTTTTATGGCTCCTCTAATTTTAAAATTTATAAGTCCCAACCTCTGGTCAAAATCAACCGATCCGATTGTCACCTCTTTTATGCCCTTTATCGTTCCAATGCCGGCCAAGACTTTATTAAACCCAGATTCTGAACCAGCCGTCCCCACGATGTTTATCCCCCCATCATTCAATGAAAGTTGAGAATAATTAACATCGGGGGGCGTAACTTTTTGAAGCGTTAAAAAAACGTTTGGTAGCTCGATGCTTGTTTTCAGATACAAACTGACAATTTTTTGTCTTTCTAAAACATCTCTCATTTTTGTCTCAATCTCGGCATAACTTTCCACCACTGCCTGTTTCTGGTCTATTGTTTCCATTAAGTCATTTAGTTTTTTGTCGTAGTAGAACCTTGATCCAAAGGCTAATATCACCACAAACTCCGTCAAAATCACTAAGGCCCTTCCAGTTGTTAAGGCCCACTTAAGAAATTTTCCCACCACCGAATATTCGAACGAATCATGAGGCAACAAATTAATCCGAGAAAACCGGGCAGCCATCCTTCACTCAGTATACTATTAAACCCCTCTTAATCTCCCCTTGTTAAGGGGAGAGGGTCTCAACACTTCCCCCTTTATAAGGGGGAACGAGCCGTACTCGGCGAAAAGGGGTATTATTTCTTCTTGGACTTAGCCAAAAGTTTGGCCAAACGAGATTTTAATCTATCAGCTTTCTTTGGATGAAAGACTCTGGTTTTAGCCGCTCGATCCAAAGCTGAAAAGAGAGCTGTTAGCCCCTTCTCTGAAATATTTTTTCTAAATTCTTTCAAAAGTCCGATCGCTTTTGATTTCACGATTTTGTTATTCTCCTGCTTCCGCTTGTCAGCGCGCAATTTCTTGATTGCAGATTTGATGATTGGCATAGCCTCATATTCTAACACATGATAGAGAGTACTTCTCCCTTTCGTCCCTCCTCTAGGTTAGAGGAGGGAAAGAGGGTGGCGTACGATCACCTGACAAGTATAATCAAGAAGATATGGTTCAAGCCTTTCTTAATCGCGGCAAAAATCTTCTCATTGGTGAACACAAGAGTATTCTCTCGGCCGCCATGGTCATTGGTGGCTCTTTCTTGGCCTCGGCCCTTTTGGGGTTAGTTAGAAATCATCTACTTGCCGCCCGATTTTTTGGCGGTCTTGAAGCTGATCTCGATGTCTATTTTGCCGCCTTTGTCATCCCAGATACCATTTTTCAGTTACTAATTGTCGGCGCCATCTCCGCCGCTTTCATCCCCATTTTTCAAGAGTCTTTTAAAAAAAGTCAGTCTGATGCTTACGAAATGGCCAACGCCTCCCTTACCTCTTTGGGGCTGATTCTCTTCCTCTTCACTTTAGCCATCTCCTTGTTTGCCCGACCCCTTTCCGGACTTATTGCCCACTTTCCCGATCAAAAGCTCGATCTTATGGCCAACCTCATACGTATCATGTCCCTGGCCCAAATCATTTTTACCTTCTCCGCCTTCTTAACTGGAATTTTGCAAGCCCAACGACGCTTCCTTTTGCCTGCCGTCGCCCCACTCCTCTATAATCTCGGCACCATTACTGGCATCATTTTTCTTTCTAAATATGTTGGTATCTACTCTGCTGCCGTTGGTATTGTCCTTGGTGCTATTCTTCACATGTTGGTCCAGCTTCCACTTACAAAACACCTAGGGTTCAGTCCTCGAATACTTTTTAAACCCAATCATCCTGGTGTCAAAAACATGCTTCGTCTTATGCCACCCAGAACTTTATCTTTAGCCTTAGATCAAATTGAGCGTTGGGTTGCCGTCAATTTAACCTCTCTACTGGCCGCCGGATCCCTGTCTGTCTTTAGTTTTGCTCGACAGCTTTATGTTTTGCCCATCTCACTGTTTGGTATCTCTTTATCCCAAGCCTCCTTTCCCGCACTCGCCGAAGAGGCCGCCAAAAAAGATTATTCTGGATTTAGACAAACCTTAGCCAAGACCATTCTGCAAATCTTTTTCTTTGCCTTTCCCGCCAGTGTCATTATTTTGATCCTTAGAATCCCTCTAGTTCGTTTGGCTTTTGGCGCCCGTTCATTCCCTTGGGATGCCACTCTCTTAACCGCCAAAGTTCTGTCCATCATGGCTTTATCTATTGCCCCACAAGCCGTTGCTCACGTCTTAACCCGTGCTTTTCATGCCGTTAAAAACACCAAAATACCTCTGCTGGTGGGTGCCGCTTCCATGATTTGTTTCACCCTCTTCTCAATCGTCTCTACCTACTTCTATGGTTGGGGATTGATTGGTATCGCCGTCGGTATATCACTTGCCAGTTTTCTTGATTTTGTCCTCCTGTACTATCTGCTGATAGGTAAGGTTGGGCGTCTCGAAATTTCATGGAAAATTATCAAGATGTCTTTTGTCAGTTTCGTTTCTGGTGTTGCCCTATATATCCCCATGAAACTCCTCGATCAATTCGTCTTAGACACTACCAAAACTATTTGGTTAATTGTTCTTACCTTAGTTGTCAGTTTAGTGGGCTTCAGTGTCTATTGTTGCATCTCCTATCTTCTCAAGATCGAAGAGCTAAACGACGTCTTTTCCATGTTACGCCGGCTTGGAAACTGGCGCCGAGTCTTGGGTGAGTCAGACGAAGTCATTGAAAGTAACCCCCCTGCCTAAATGGAAAACATTAGAAATTTTTGCATCATTGCCCACATCGATGCCGGCAAGTCGACTTTAGCCGATCGTCTGCTGGAGTTGACTGGCACAGTTACCAGGCGCGAAATGCAGGAACAATTACTTGATAGTAATCCTATCGAACGGGAACGCGGCATCACCATCAAAATGGCTCCCGTCCGCATGTCCTACAAACACCGAGTCATTCCCGCGGAGGCGGGAATCTATCTGGAGATGGATCCCCGCATTCGCGAGGATGACAGAACATTCGAGTTGAATCTGATCGACACTCCCGGTCACGTTGATTTTAATTACGAAGTCGAGCGCGCTCTTCAGGCCTGCGAAGGCGCCATCCTCTTAATCGACGCTACCAAAGGGGTCCAGGCACAAACCGTCGCCAACTATCATCTGGCCCAAAAACAGGGACTAACAGTTATTCCCGCCATCAATAAAGTCGATGCCCAGCTTGCCGATGTTCAAAGCTGTTCTCGCCAAGTCAAACAGCTCTTAAATTCAGAAGATGAGCCTCTTTGTATATCTGCCAAGACGGGCCTCAACGTCGAAGAGCTACTTCAGCAAGTAATTGCCAAAGTTCCTCCGCCTTCAATCCACAGCATCTCCCCCGACCAGAATCTCCGTGCCTTAATTTTTAATTCCAGCTTTCACCCTCACCTCGGCGTGATCGCCTTTGTCCGTCTCTTTTCCGGACAACTTGACACTAAAAGCGAATTGACCTTTGTCGCCACTAAGAAAAAGTTTTTTCCCCAGGAAATTGGTTTTCTTAACCCCGATCGCGTCAGCGACGAAACCTTAACCGTTGGTCGCGTCGGTTACATCGTTACCGGTCTTAAAGATATCCGCAATGTCAAAGTCGGTGATACCCTCACCTCGGCCAAAACTCCTGCTGTCAGCGCTCTTCCTGGCTTTCGTCATGTCCACCCCAATGTCTATTTTGATCTTTTTCCCGTCGATAACTCTTTTTATCAGGATCTGGTTGATGCCTTGGACAAACTTAAACTTAACGACTCCGCCTTGGAAACCAAAAATATCAAATCGCCCGTCTTGGGTCAGGGTGTCCGCGTCGGATTTTTGGGGCTCTTACACGCTGAAGTTGTTTCTGAGCGTCTAGAGCGCGAATTTAATATTCCCGTCATTAATACCTCTCCCTCAGTTGAGTATCAGGCCGTTCTTAATTCTGGTGAGGAAATAACTTTTGCCTCCGCCTCTGAATTCCCCGACCCAGCCCTCACCCAATCGACAAAAGAGCCCATCAGTACCGTTCGCATCGTCGTCCACCCCGATTATTTAGGGGCTGTCTTAGAAACCTGCAAAAATCTCAGGGGCAATTTAATCAACATGATTTACCTGGACCGACTCATCGAACTCGAGTACCAAATGCCTTTAATAGAAGTCATTACCTCACTCCATGATCGTCTAAAAAGCGTCTCGTCCGGTTTTGCCTCCGTTAATTACGAGCCATTCGGCTTCCAAGAAGCTGAACTGGTCAAACTCTCTGTCTATCTAAATAAAGAAGAGATTCCACCCTTAGCTTCAATCTGCGTCAAAGAACAATCCGTTCATCGTGCCAACGCTCTCGCCGGTCGCCTCAAAGAAGCTATTCCTCGACAAATGTTCGAGATTCCCATACAAGTTGGTATTGGTGCCACCATCATTGCCCGAGAAACCATTAGAGCCTTCAGGAAAGATGTCACCGCCAAACTTTATGGAGGTGATCGCACCCGAAGATTAAAACTTTTAGAGAAACAGAAAAAAGGTAAAGCCAGGATGAAAATGATGGGTAAAGTAGCCGTCCCTCAAGAAGCTTTTCTAGCGGCAGTAAGGGCAGGCCTGGACTAGCTGACCTAAACTAAATGTACTTGCTGTTTCATATATGATACAATATTGTCATAATTATGAAAAGCAAGAAAAACCTCTTAGAACAGCTTAATAATCTACCCCACTTCGGCAAAAACACGATATACCAGCTCGCCAACCAGTTGGGATTAAAAAAGAGCACGACTAATACCTACATCAGCCGCTTTTTGAAATACAAAGAGATTATCCCACTCAAGAAAGGATTGTATGTCTCGACAGATTTTTTTGAGAAAAATAAAAATGATATTTCTTATCCTTTTTTTCTTGCCAATGTTGTACGCACACCATCCTATATTAGTTCGTGGGCAGCTCTCCAGTATCACAATTTAGCGACCGAAGCGATTCATTCGATTACCTCTGTAACTCCGAAAGTGACGAGAGAATACCAAACCAAGGCAGGCAATTTTACTTATCAGTCGATTAAGAAAGAACTTTTTACCGACTTCGCCCTAGAAAAAGGCAAATTCGTTTTTTTTATTGCCACACCTGCAAAAGCTTTATTTGATTTGTTGTATTTTAGAACGAAACAGTTCCGAAGCGTTAATCAGAAAAATATAAAAACCTTGATTGGAGAGCTGCGGATAGAATTTGATGAGATGAGTAAAGAAGAGCGGGAAAAGTTTTATTCGTTGATTAAAAAATACCTCCATGAGTAAACAGATAACTACAATTTTGAAAAGAAGACTAGGAGATCTCGCCACCAATGGCGGTCTTGACGCCGAGACAAGGCGTAACGCACTCAAAGAAGAACTGCAGTATTATGTTTTGAACTTCATCTATCATCACTCGGAGTACAGCAGTTGGATTATGTATGGCGGTTCTGCTTTGCGTATCGTTCACGGCCTTGATCGTATGTCAGTTGACTTGGATTTTGAAGTTTCCCACGCCGTAACAGAAAAGTTTTTGGAGGGATTGAAAAGTAAGATTGAGGAGCATTTCCTTAACGCTTATGGCGCAGGCCCTGACTTTATGACGACCAAGATAGCTGCCGGCCGCGGCTTGTCGCTTAAATTCCATGTGGGAGAAGAACTTAGTTTTGGGCATCCGTCGAATCAGGTGCATGTAAAAATTGACCTTAACCATTTTATTGCGTCTAAAACGGTTACCGAACGTCGGCCAATAAACCGAGATCAGCTTTCTTTTGTGATCGTCACTTACAATATGGCTTCTCTCATGGCCAGCAAACTGGCTGCTATCTTCCTGCGGGGAACTCGTGGTGTCGGTGAAGCTGTTTATGAGGAGAAGGGTCGTGATATTTACGACCTACTTTGGTATATGGGGAAAAAAGTGGTGCCAGATTTTGATTATCTTATTGCCAAAGGAATTGACGTCAAAAGTCTGCGCGCGCTGTTTGACAAACTCACTCTCCAGATGAATAAAGTGAGTGATAAAAATCTGGAACAGGACCTTGAACCTTTGTTTGTGAATAAAACCTTTATCGGTAATTGGCTTAAGAATTGGCGCGAGAGCTATCTGAGGCTTCTTGATGAATACAAAATCCATACAGTAAAGGAACTTGAACACATCAGTATCCATCAGGATTTCCGTACCGATACTTTATCTTTTGTTTATTGGTACAAAACCGAAGAGGATCAATCGATTAGAATTGCTTATAGAATAAGCGATTATTGGATGGATTTCGGGGATGGTAATTTACCGATCGAAGCGGATAAAAAACTGGATGACAAGATCAAATTTGGAAGCAATGGTTGGAGTAGCCGTCCCACGCCGGAAGAAAAACTCAAACGATACGCAACGCTTTTTTACCAGAAAACCGAGAAATATTTCAAAAAGACCAATGGGGTTGTGCTGGGCGATGCCGTCATCACCAAGGTTATCCGAATGACTGCTGACAACCTCAACCAGAAAGAGCAGATTGTGCTTAACAAGTCGGCTCTGCTCTCGTGCGAGCTTGACGATTTAGTGAAATAGAAAGCTTGATCTTTTTCTCAATCCTCGTGCCTAAGTCTCTTAGCCTCAGAAATAACCCTATAATCTTGACTTTTAGGTGGTTTTGTGATATAAACACACGCAGTTTCGGGCACGTTGACAAGTGATCTGCAGGGAGAAAAATGAATTGAAATTCCTATCGTTTTTGTCATCTCCGCGTAGGCGGAGATCCATCTCCATATAGATTCCCGCCTTCGCGGGAATGACTTACACGTCAATTTATTTTCCTCCCTGCTACTTCAAAAAAAATTACGCAGGCAGGAGAAAGGTTCACAATGAACCCAAACCGCGATGTAAAAATCGGCTGGCGGTTCGTTTTGGGTGGACTGTTTACCATGGCTCTAGCATTGGTCTGCCCGAAAGCCTTGGCCCTGATATTGGCGAGCTTCGGTTTTTTTGTTTTAATAATCGGGGTTTTTGCAGTTTTTCTTCCAAAATGCCTTTTAATAGGGCATCAAGGTGAAAAATACTGCAAATTTTGTGGCCGGAAGATGAAAAATGTTTAACAAAGTCATGTTCTGGCTATGGGTAATTATGTTCGTTATCATGTGTGGAATCTCGATCCATTCATTTTTAATGGGTGATGAATTTCGCACATTGTTCGCCGCAGGTCTGGCTGTCAAAGATGCAGCCTTCATCGTACTTCGATACGGTGACCTCGGCAAAAAGCCCCAAGGAGGCTAAAATGTCTAAAGCTAAAAATAAATCCAGCTTGCAAGAAGCGGCCGAAAAATTTTCGGCAAAACTCGACGGGAAGATTAAACTTCACGACGAGACCCATTGTCACAAGTGCGGCAGTGACGTTGCCAAAGACGACAACTACTGCATGAACTGCGGAGTTGCCCTCCTGGCACCAAACTGTTTTCTGTGCGGTCATTCTATGACCCGCATAGAGACAGAATGTTCACTTTGCCACAAACCGGTCAAACCGGAACCAGTCGTAGACTCGCCTGAAAATGCGAAACTGCGCAAAAAAGTGCGCAAAATGCTGGGCAAGTAATTAGTTTTCTCCTTCATCGTGATTAAGGCCGAATAAGCCCGCAGAATACCACTTGTGATTCCCATAGGATAACATTGTACTGTGGATGGGACAATGCTCCACAGGTAGTTAACTTTTATCAGGCGCGGTGGTGCTCGGCACCATCATTCGCGACCGTGCTAGGATGGATCGTTTTTCGATCACACCCAGAAGCCGGCCGAAGATGCCAAGAAAATGTTACGCAAGTTTCAAAAGGCGTAGCTCTCAGGTGATCCTCCGTGATTGGAGACATACTCACAATATTTATTGTGGGAAGCTGAGAAGATAAAAGAGTTCGTTTCCTTGAAGTAGCAGGAGAGAAGTTTTTTCCAACATTTTCTAATATCTTCCAATATCTTCTAACATCTTCTAAGATGTTCTTTGCCATGCAAAATTATCACTGGGTCATCGATTCAGAAATAAATCAGCTAGTTATTGAGCTAGAAGCTGTTAAATTATTGTTTCAAAATTTACCTAACCGACCCCACATTGAAGAAAACCTCCGTCGCCATAGTCTACTCAAAAGTGCCGTCTACTCCGCCAGAATCGAAGGACTTCCCGACACTCTCCTTTTTCCTAAAAAAGAAAGTCAGAATCTTCTTTCAGCCTATCACTATCTCTATTCAAGCTCTTCACCAAGAAAATTCAACCTAACTATTGTCAAAAAACTTCACCAGCTGACTCTTAAAGGTTTATCTGCCACAACTGGTCAATTCCGCCAAGAAACCTGGGCCATATTTAATCAAGCCGGATCCGTCATCCATCTTGCCCCCTCTCACCTCGAAGTTCCGTCCCTTATGACCGAATATCTTGTCTTCGTCAACAATCTTGACCTGCATCCGGCGGTCAAGTCAGCCATCGCCCAATTTATTTTTGAAAAAATTCACCCCTTCGCCGATGGCAACGGCCGAGTCGGTCGCCTTATCTCCTCTTTTGTTCTCGAAAAAAGTGGGTTCGGTTTTAGGGGGCTTTCCCCGTTCGAAGAATATCTCGAAGCCAATCGAGATCAATATTACTATGCTCTCGAGCCGAGTACCGATTGCACGAGATTTATTAATTTCTTTTTGACTGCCCTCGTCACTCAATCTAAAAAAATACTTTCTCAGTTAGACCAATCAGCCCAAGAGTCACCAGAGGATACACTATTACCCCGACGTCGCGAGATCCTGGATATTATTAGAGATCATCCACATATTAGTTTCGACTCTCTTTCTCGTCGTTTTCCTCAGATAAATCCGAAAACTATCCACAACGATCTTTCTGTTCTTCAAAAGAAAAATTTTGTCAAGAAAGCCGGCTCCACCCGCGGCGCCCTCTACCTTACTAAAACTCTAAACTAAACATTGCCGCACTGTTGGCCCCCATAAATTCAGTTGTTTTCCAACTAGCCGAATCGGTGGCTACGTTAATTGTCGTCGTACTTCCCGAAAAGTCCTTCCTTACAAACTTAAAAGTAGTTTTGGGTAAATTATCAAAAGTAATTGGCACCGCCTCAGAATGCTGTCCCTTTGGATCATAATTAACCACCATCACCTTCATGTTCCCCGCCTCATCAGTACTGGCTATTCCCTTAACCCACGATCCTTCACCCGCCAAACTTACCCTAAATCTTCCCAAACTATTTAGAAACTGCAGGGCATAATAGCGCGGCTTCTTTTCTGGCGTCCCAAATTTTTCATGGGTCAAAAGCCCCCATCTTCCCCAAAATTTTTCGTTTCCCGGCCCATCCTTTATTTCAAAAACAAAAGCTCTCTGAACTTTTGCCATCATTGTTCTGGCCGCCGCCAGGGTATGAATCGCTCCAAATTTAGTATCATAACCATCTTGATTCTTGGGGTCATGTCCCCACTCTGTCACGTAAAACTTCAAATTTACCAAAGCCGGAATATTACTACTCCATTCTCTAATCTGGTCCGCGTCCTGTTCAAATCTTTCCAGATTGTAGTCATACCGATGCCAACTAAAAAAATCCATCCTCAAATTATTCTTATCTACAAATTTGATCATGTTCTCTGCCCAGTTTTGATAAAGAGCCGTAATCGCTGGCCCTCCAAATTCAAACTGGTCTACCCCGGTCGCCCTTGCCGCCCCTTGCGCCGCATATTGATACATCGTTAAATAATTTTTATCCCCATACGTTTTATAACTCCCAAACAAATCTGGTTCGTTCCAAACCTCATAAATCACCCCACCAATGTTTTTATTACCTCTCCCCGAATAATGTTCAATTGTTGCTCTCACTACCGCCGCCCATTGGTTCCAATCCTTGGGTTGATCGATAATGTCTCCCTTAGAAATTGCCGTCGGCATATATGAAAGTGATAGAAAGGGTTTTGCCCCAGTCGCCAAGATTTGATTAACCGCATTATCTAAACGGCTCCAGTCATATGTTAACTGCCCCCCGGATTCCGAAACTACTTGGTAGCCATCATATAAATGATCCAGTCGAATATATTCTGGTCTAAGTGCTTTAACTTCACTAACCACTCCCGACAACATTTCTTTGGGTTCCTCTCCTCCCTGAGCCAGATTTCTCCATGGGGTAGGCATTTGCCCCAAAACCCCCTGATAGTCAATTAATATGTTGGCTGGGGTACCGCTGGCTTTACCTACGTATTTAACGGCATAGGGCATCGCAATTGCCAAAACAATAATACCCACAATTCCAACCATCACCGGTATCCACTGTTTCCACGAATAATGCATCTATATCCATACTACATTACACCTCTCCCTTAGTCCCTCCCCTTAATAAGGGGAGGGAAATAGGGTGAGGTATTGACGACCTTTAGCAGTCATGCTATCCTTCTGCTAATGGACTTAACTCCGCGTCAAATCGCAATCATAAAAGCCATCGTCGAAGAATATACCCAAACCGCCGAACCGGTTGGTTCTGTCACTCTGGAAACTAAATATCGACTAGGTGTTTCCCCCGCCACTCTTCGTAATGAAATGGCTGTCCTGGAACAAAAAGGATTTCTAAATCAACCCCATTCTTCAGCTGGAAGAACCCCCACTAGCACTGCCATCAAATTCTATGTCAACGAACTCATGCGAGAACGCGATCTATCGGTCGCCGAGCAGGTTTCAGTTAAAGAAAAAGTCTGGGATCATCGAGCCAACTCCGACGCCCTTCTTCGAGAAGCCACCCGAGTTTTGGCTGAAAGAACCAAATCCGTCGGTATTGCTACCCTGGATGATACCCGTTGCTACCACGCAGGTTACGCCAATCTCTTTAGTGCTGATGAATTTTCCGATCTCATTTTGACCCGGGAAATTTTCGATATCCTTGACCACCAAAATCGTCTCATGGAACTGTTCGCTCGTGCCATCGGCAATCAGCCAATTCATTTGTTGGTTGGTAGTGAGCTAGGTTTTGCCCTTTTTGAGCCAGTCGGTTGTTTATTTGCCGACATTCAAATAGGGGATCGCCGTGGCAGTATCGGAATACTAGGTCCACGACGTCAGGCCTACGATCACAATATTCCCTTAGTTCGCTATGTAGCCAATTTAGTTAATCAAATAGCCGAAGGTGTTTGAAAGAATATGAAAA